>Ga0310811_10000045_pt1 | contig 208101 bp, 189 predicted proteins | sample YCmetagenome_FD_207642 | JGI IMG/M metagenome (GOLD analysis project Ga0310811, IMG submission 207642) | Soil microbial communities from experimental microcosm in Duke University, North Carolina, United States - YC | ecosystem: Engineered > Artificial ecosystem > Soil microcosm > Unclassified... | reverse complement strand
GCGCCTGATAGTGCTTTGTTCGGCATTGCAGGAGGAAAATGACCTGCTGAAGCTGGAAAATCAGTCCCTTGCAGTAGCTGTTGATGCAGGCAAAGAAAAGACAAAAGAGCTGGAAGAAAGGGTTCGGGTTTTGAAGATGGCGAAGTCATTTTCCGAGACCAATGAAAAAACTCTTGACATAAAGCAAAAAATTAACGAATTTGTGCAGGAAATTGATAAGTGTATTGTATTGCTGAAAAGATAATGCAATAGTGAAATAGCTCAAATGGGAGAAATCTCAATAAAAATAAATATTGCTGACAGAGTTTACCCGCTAAAGGTAAACATGGAGGAGGAAGAAATAATACGCAGGGCGGCAAAACTGATCAACGATCGCATAAAAGAATACCAGGAAAATTATGCGGTACGGGATAAACAGGATTTGCTTTCAATGGCGGTGCTGCATTACGCAACATCATCGTTAAAGGTAGAAAAGAAAGTGGCGGTGGAAGATACCGACGTCGCAGACAAGGTTTATCAGTTGGATCATATGCTGTCTGAATTTTTCTCTAAGTAATAACGTTCTTACACATATCAGAGCAATTAAGATTTAACCGCAGTTAAATTTTAGGTTTCACTATTAAAAACTTAACACTTCAATATCAGCGGATCAAAAGGGAATAAAAGCTATTTCAATCACGACTTGGCAAAAACCCGATCCCATCTGTGAAATGAGGTTTTTCAATACATGACACTTAAAGATTAGTTGCGGTTTTTTTATTTTATAAACTAAAGAGATGAACGGATTATTATACACAATTATCGGCCTGCTGGTGGGGGTGCCCGCCGGGTTTACCATAGGCCGGTTCCTGCTCAAAAAACTATTTAAGGATCAGGAGCAAGCAGCCCAAAACAAAGTAAAGAAGATACTGAAAGATGCTGAGACCAGTGCCGAAATACTGAAGAAAGACAAATTGCTTGAAGCAAAGGAGCGCTTTTTACAGATGAAGGCGGAGCATGAACAGGAGATCAACTCAAAAAATAATGCGATCAATCAGCGTGAGAACAGTGTAAAGCAAAAGGAGCAATCTTTTAACTCAAAGCTCGAAAACATGTCGCGTAAGGAATCAGAGATCGATAACGTGCGTAAAAACCTGGAGCGGCAGACAGAGATCGCGGTGAAAAAGCAAGAAGAAGTCGAGCATCTGAAACAGCAGCATGTAGAGCAATTGGAAACCATTGCAGGCTTATCAGCAGAAGATGCCAAGAATCAGCTCATCGATAATTTGCGCGAGGAAGCCCGCAGCAAGGCCATGATGCAGATCAAAGACATTGTGGACGAAGCCAAATTGACCGCCACCAAGGAAGCCAAAAAGATCGTTATTCAGACCATCCAGCGCACAGCTACAGAGAGCGCTATCGAGAATACGGTGTCGATATTCAATATTGAGAACGACGAGATCAAAGGCCGTATCATTGGTCGCGAGGGACGTAATATCCGTGCCCTGGAAGCTGCCACCGGTATCGAAATTATTGTGGATGACACACCGGAAGCGATTATCCTTTCAGGCTTCGACCCGGTACGCCGCGAGATTGCGCGCCTGGCTATGCACCGTTTAGTAACAGACGGCCGTATCCACCCGGCACGTATCGAGGAAGTGGTTGCTAAAACCAAGAAGCAGATAGAAGAGGAGATAGTCGAAATAGGCGAACGTACCGTTATCGACCTCGGTATACATGGCCTGCACCCTGAGTTGATCCGTATGGTTGGGCGTATGCGTTACCGCTCGTCTTATGGTCAGAACTTATTACAGCACTCGCGCGAAGTAGCCAACTTCTGCGCTACCATGGCGGCTGAACTAGGATTGAATGTGAAGATGGCTAAACGGGCCGGCTTACTACATGATATAGGCAAAGTGCCTGATGATAATCCGGAACTGCCGCACGCAATATTAGGCATGCAATTGGCCGAGAAATATAAAGAGCACCCTGAAGTTTGTAACGCCATTGGCGCCCACCACGACGAGATCGAAATGACCTCGATGTTGTCGCCGGTGATACAGGCTTGCGACGCAATATCCGGCGCACGCCCGGGTGCCCGCCGCGAAGTGGTAGAAAGCTATATCAAACGTTTGAAGGAGCTGGAGAGCCTGGCATTGTCGTATCCCGGTGTTGAAAAAACCTTTGCCATACAGGCAGGCCGCGAGTTGCGCGTAGTGGTGGAAAGCGAAAAGATAACGGACGCTCAATCAGAAGTATTGGCGGCTGATATATCTAACCGCATCCAAACTGAAATGACCTATCCGGGCCAGATCAAAGTTACCGTGATCAGGGAGACCCGGTCGGTTGCTTTCGCGAAATAAAAATTCATGACTGTCATTTCGACTAGGAACGAGGAGAAATCTTATACAATTTACCTGCTTTGTTTGCATGATGTTTAAGATTTCTCTCTATCGTTCGAAAAGACATCCTTTAATTGATCGTATCAATTGGCTAATAACAGAAACAAAATCTCGCCTTCTAAGGGGGACGCCCGACGCCCCGTAGATGCCTTGTTTGATCAATATTCCGAACATCATCAAAACTCAAGGAATAAGCTCATCCACTGGTTTTGTGTGCCACTAATTGTGTTTAGTTTATTCGGTCTGTTTTGGGCCATACCCTTTCCATACCTTAAATTTCTTGGCGTCTATAATGGTTTCATAAACTGGGCATCGTTCCTGATGGCTTTTGCCATTTTTTACTATTACCGCTTGTCGCCCAAGTTATCCTATATCATGCTGCTGGTGTTGTTTATTTTCAGCTATTTCGTAACGTTATTAGCAGGCTGGCAAGCCGCGGGCGGGCCCGCGCTGTGGCTGGTGAGCCTTATCATTTTTGTACTGGCATGGGTTGGGCAATTTATAGGCCATAAAATAGAAGGTAAAAGACCTTCATTTCTCGCTGATCTTAAATTCCTGCTCATCGGTCCGATATGGCTTTTGGCTAATATCCTTCGAAGGTTTTCTATCAAATATTAACCCGAACAGTTACAAGCTATTGAGCACAATGATCTCGATAGCATCCGTCACATTTTTACACTTGTTGGCAGACGCTTCCAGCGAGTAAAGGATATCCCTGTGCTTGATGAGAGCAATAGGGTCTTTCTCGCTGGCAAAAAGGTCGGCTAATGCATGATAATATACAAGGTCGGCCTGGTGCTCATATTCCTTTACCCTGCGGCAGGAGGCCAGCATCGCATCAGAATCATCGATCTTAGCGAGTGAACAGATCAGGCTCTGCAGTTCAACACACGATTTTTTGATATAGCCGATTATCGGATGCATGGCCGGCAAAAACTTTTCGATGTTATACAGATGCATTCTTCCGGCTGCTTCATGAACATTATCGGCCACGTCATCAATTGCCGAAGCAAGAATATGGATGTCTTTCCGGTTCATAGGGGTAAAGAATACCTTATCCAAACCAAGATACACCTTATGGGTAATATCGTCGCCCGTTTCTTCCAATACGTTGATTTGCCGGTACAGTGGCTCGCGCTCTTCTATAGATCCTGTTTCCACTACTGCGCTTAGCAACTCCGCCATTTCGACAATATTTTTCCCGGCCTGGTTGAACAGGCCGTAAAATAATTGGCGGTGTGAAAGGAAATTGCTGAAAAGATTACGCATGGCCCCTGGAGTACGGGCTAAAAGTACTGCCGCAATATTAAGACGGTGTTAATAGCAATAAGCGATATGTTAAATAATTGTTACTAATTGATTATTGTTAACGCGGATTTTGCAAAATTACTGTTACACATTTCTACAGACACAATTTAACATCATTTTTGCGCGTAAATGAGTCATTGAACAATAACGATGCAGAAGATTAAAACTTTCAGATTGATCATCTCCATTGCCGCCCTGGTTTTTGTGGCCAAGCCTTTTGCGGGCTTCGGTACGCTTAGCAGGCAGTTCAAACCAATCGTATCGCATACCATACTGGTAAAAAGTTTTACCAAACGCAAACCGGAGAGCCTGGAAGATGCCGATGAAAAACTGCAGGCGATCCATAAGGTGCTGACTAACCCATTATTGTCTTTATTGTCCGCGATTTCTTTTTTTCTGTCCCTGTTATTACCCTCTATCGTTAGCGATATAAGTAAGCTGACAGAGCCGGGAGCCCGATGGATGCCGCGATCCGCCCGGCCTGCCTATCTTCTCGCCGGTAAGCTTACTATTTGATTCAACTCTGCAGCCAATTCAGGCTGCCGTGGGGGATATCTCCTGCAAAGTTTTTTCTTCAGGATAACTAAATCATTTAAATAATAAAATGCTTAAACATATTAGAGGCCTGGCCCTAATGGTGTTATTCTCCGTTTTAGCGGTAACACTCAAAGCCCAGCAACCGGTAACCTTAAAACAATTGTTAGTCAGCGTCGATCATAACGCGCCGGCTTTATTAACCGATTCAACCGCTATAAGCGTCCGGCAGTCGCAGGCAGCCGAAGTGCAAAACAGGTGGCTGCCAAATCTCAGGCTGAATTACCAGGCCGATATCGGGACCAATAATAATGTTGCCGGACCATACTTTGGTTTTGGCATAATTCCTTCCGACACAAGAGGGGTACGCACAACCAGCAACACAACAGCGGTATCTGCAAATGTTGGCGTTGCAGCGCTTGATTGGGAAATATATAATTTCGGAGCTTACGGCGCCGCAAACCGTGTAGCACGTTCAAACATCAACGTCGAACAGAACAATTTTGCGCAATCAAAATACCAGGTAGAGGCTTATACTATTTACAACTACCTGCAACTGATAAGCCTGCAGGATTATCTTCAAATTCAATCCCGGAATATCCGCCGTAACCAGGAGATCTTACAGTCTATAAGTTCTCTCACCAAAGCCGGTGTACGACCGGGTGTAGACACCAGCATCGCTAACGCCGAATTATCAAAAGCCAGGCTGAATTATATTGAGTTGAACGATCAGCTGCAGCGAACGCAATTGCAACTGTCCGCAATTAGTGGCATGCCATATCAGTCTATAATAGCTGATACTTTGGTTGAAAGCCGGTTGATCAATACGCCCTTCAGTAATTTTGATACCGATACTGCCGGTCACCCGATTATCAATTATTATCAGTCCCTTTACCAGAATAGCAAGGAACAGGAAAACCTGGCCAAAAAGCAGTATAACCCTAAGATAATGCTCGAGGGTGCCGCCTGGGGACGAGGGTCGAGCCTGGATGCAAACGATCATTTTAATAGCCTGTCCTCGGGCTGGGGTTTTCAGCGCGATAATTACCTGGTGGGCGTTGGTCTTACCTATAATCTTTTTGATATACGCCGTCGTCAGTTAAAATTAAACACTCAAAAAACGGAGACAGCCTTTTACCGCAATAAACTCGAAGAGCAAAAAGCGCTGCTTGCAGCAAATGCCAACCAGGCCAATGCCACTATGCAAACCGCAAAACTGAGGCTAAGGGAAATACCAAATCAGCTTAAAGCAGCAAATGACGGTTACCGGCAAAAATTATCATTATACAAAAGCGGGCTGACAGACATCATCGAACTGAATGCGGCCCTGAATATCCTTTACCGTGCCGAAACAGATTACGTACAAGCTAAATATGCCTACACGAGCGCTTTGTTTAACGAGGCCATCACCGATAATAAAGTCGCAACCATTTTAAACCTTTTAAAATAACAGAAACTATGTCAATGGTCACATCCGCACTGAAAAGGCCCATCACTGCCATAGTGATAACAGCCAGCCTTTTAATATTTGCAGTGCTTAGTGCAATCAATATCCCGATAGATATTTTCCCCAGACTTAATTTGCCTACCATTTATGTTATAGAATCGTACGGCGGTATGTCGCCGCAGCAAATGGAAGGCTTTTTCAGTACACGTATGCAGGATCAGTTCCTGTATGTGAATGGGGTTAAGACAATTACCAGTAAAAATATTCAGGGGCTTACTATGCTTAAGCTCAGTTTTTATGAAAATACTGATATGGCCGAGGCATCGGCAGAAGTGGCCTTACAAGTAAACCGGGCCATGAAGTTTTTTCCACCCGGCGCACTGCCACCGCAGGTAGTTCGTTTCGATGCTTCGTCGTTGCCGGTGGGCCAATTGGTGTTGTCGGCTAAAAATCGCAGCCTAAAGCAAATATATGATCTGGCTGCTACCCGGGTACGGCCTATGTTTGCCACAGTGCCGGGCTTATCGGCCCCGCCGCCTTTTGGCGCCAATTCCCGCTCAATAACCATTAACGTCGATCCCAATAAACTTCGCAGCTACGGATTGACGCCTGACGAAGTTGTTGGCTCTCTTGCTAAATTTAATGTGATGTCGCCTTCAGGAAATTTGAGACTCGATAACATTATGTTTGTTACCACGCTTAATTCGTTGGTGAAGGACGCGGATAATTTTGGCAACATACCAATTAAAACAAGCAATGGCGTGCCTGTATTGATAAAAGACGTGGCAAGAGTAGCCGATGCTTCGGACGTTACAGTTGACTATGCTTTGATCAATGGCAAGCGTTCAATTTATATCCCTGTAGTGAAAACGGCTGACGCATCGACGTGGAGTGTTGTGCAAACGTTGAAAAAGAGGATACCCGAAATGCAAAGTTTGCTGCCAGACGATGTGCATATCTCCTATGAGTTTGACCAATCGGTGTTTGTGATAAATGCGGTAAAAAGCCTGCTTACCGAAGGGGGCTTGGGGGCACTATTAACGGGGTTGATGGTATTGCTCTTCCTGCGTGATCTTCGGAGCAGCCTCATCGTTGTTATCACTATTCCTGTTTCCATATTGATCGGCGTCCTGTTGCTAAGTCTTTTTGGCCAAACTATCAATATCATGACGCTAAGTGGGTTGGCACTGGCAATAGGTATTCTTGTCGACCAGGCGACGGTTACTATTGAGAACATTCATCAGCACCTGGAGATGGGCAAGCCCAAGCGGCTGGCCATTTACGATGCCTGCGAAGAGATAGCGTTCCCTCTGCTTTTAATATTGCTGTGTATCCTGGCGGTATTTGCGCCTTCGTTTATGATGAATGGGGTGCCGAAAGCCATGTTTCTTCCATTGTCTCTTTCCATAGGGCTTACCATGATCGTGTCTTATGTACTTGCCCAAACGCTTGTACCCATATTAAGTAACTGGATGATAAAAGCCGAGCGTTACCAGCATTATCATCACGGTAAGATACATGCACATGCGGGCGAAGCGCTGGACCGGTCGCAGGAGGAGCAGGTGAACCATCACCTGGCACAAGAGAAAAGCGAGCCGGAAAAGAACGATTTTTTTGAACGTGTTAAGCTGGGCTTGATTGGAGTTTTAGAATGGCTGATGCCGCATAAGCGGCTTATTGTACCAGTTTATTTGATACTAACGATAGCATTGGCGGGTTTATGCTTTGTGAAGATAGGCAAAGACCTGATGCCTAAAATTAATAACGGACAGTTCCAAATTCGTATTAAGGAACCGGACGGCACCCGGCTGGAGCGGACCGAAGACGCGCTAAAGCAAGTGTTGCAGATCATTAATAAAACGGTTAAGGGTCATGTGGAGATCAGTTCGGCCTATGTGGGGCTTGTGCCGAGTAGTTATGGTACCAGCAACCTGTATGTTTTTAATGCGGGTACCAATGAGGCAGTGCTCCAAGTCGGCCTTGACGAAGGTTACAAAATGAATATGGATGAGTTGAAAGATGCCTTGCGCAAAAATATAGCTTATGCTATGCCCGACCTGCGGATCACTTTTGAGCCTATTGATATGACCGAAAAGATCATGAGCCAGGGGGCCTCTACACCTATCGAAATTAGGGTAGCCGGCAAGGATATGGACCAAATAGAGACCTATGCCAATAAGATTGTGGCCAAAATGCAAAAGGTGAGCTATCTCCGGGATGTCCAGATAGCACAGCCACTTAAGATGCCGGTAGTATCGATTACGCTCGACCGGCTAAAAATGGCCCAATTTGGTTTAAATGTCACCGATGTGGCGCGTTCGGTTACGGCGAGTACATCTTCCAGCAGGTTTACGGAAAAAAATCAATGGCTGGACGAAAAAGCCGCTTATACATACCAGGTACAGGTGGAAATACCAGAGTACGTAATGAATACCATGGACGAACTCAAGGAAATCCCCTTGCTGAAAGGGAAAAGTTCGCCCACCCTGGCCGACGTTGCGGACTTTAAAGTTACGTATGCGCCGGGCGAATATGACCGGACCGGTCCGAGGAGATTTATTACCGTGAGTGCAAACATTTATAAAAAGGATCTTGGCACAGCCACAGATGCTGTAAATAATATAATCAAAGCACTCGGAACACCTCCGAAGGGGATGGTGACCGATGTAAGAGGTACGTCGAATTTACTGGAAGATACGCTAAGCAGCCTGCAAAACGGATTGATGTTTGCCATCCTGGTTATATTCCTGCTTTTGGCGGCCAACTACCAATCATTCAAACTTTCCCTTACCGTATTATCAACTATTCCCGCAGTTATATTGGGCTCGATGGTTGCATTGCTGGTTACGGGTTCTACACTCAACCTGCAATCATATATGGGCATGATCATGAGTACAGGCGTATCGGTGGCTAATGCGATCCTCATTGTAACCAATGGCGAAAAGCTGCGGCTCGAATATCGCAATTCAACAAGGGCAGCACTCACCAGCGCGGCTATCCGTTTAAGGCCGATATTAATGACCAGTATGGCGATGATAGCCGGGATGATCCCAATGGCGTCCGGTATGGGCGAAGCTGGCGAGCAAAGCGCGCCCCTGGGCCGGGCGGTAATAGGCGGACTTTTCGCTTCCACATTAGCTGCGCTGATCATACTTCCGTTGGTGTTTGCCTGGGTTCAGGAAAAAACATCCTACGAATCACCCGAACTTATGCCCGAAAAATTATCAGAAATCGAAACTTCAAATGCATAACATCAAAATGAAATACAAATTAATCACAATGGCAGCGATCAGTATGACATTCGCAGCCTGTTCAAGTAATCAAAAGCCGGTAGACCTTACTAACGAAAAGAAACCGGAGGCCGACAAGTATCAAACAAGTATGGTGTCGGAAAAGGCCCTTTCCAGTTCGGCGCGCTTGCCGGGCCAGTTGAAACCGTTCAACGAGGTTAATATTTTTCCAAAGGTGAACGGCTTTGTAAAAACGTTATACGTTGATAGGGGCTCGGTTGTGAAGAAAGGGCAATTGCTGGTTACGCTGGAAGCTCCCGAGATGGAGTCGCAATTGCAGGCCGCTAATGCGCGCTATTTACAGGCACAGGAAAATGCCGTGGCCAGTAAGGAGAAATACGAGCGCCTTAAGCAGGCAGCCGCTGTTCCCGGATCTGTATCGCAGCTGGACATTGATAATGCTTTATCGCGGATGAAGGCGGATGATGCAATGGCCAATTCCGAGCGTTCAAATGTGGCGGCGGTACGGACAATGAGCGGCTATCTGAACGTATATGCCCCTTTCGATGGAATGATCATCGAACGGAATGTATCGCCCGGTGCATTGGTATCGCCGGGCAAATCGACAGACCAGCCTATGCTGATTCTGCAAGACATCAATAAATTACGTCTTGAAGTGTATATTCCTGAAGATTATGTAGATAAAGTTGATCTGAATGAATCCGTAAGCTTTACATTCAATGCAATGCCAGGTCAGCAACACATGGCGAAGATAAGCCGGTCGGCCAATGCCCTTAGTACGATGCACCAGGAAGCTGTAGAAATAGATGTCACCAACAAAAATGGAATGCTTAAGCCTGGAATGTATGCTGAAGTGCATATACCTATGCGGTCTGGCGCCAAATCCATATTGGTGCCTAATACCGCTATCGTCCGCTCCACGGAGCGCCAGTACGTTATTACTGTTCATAAAGGTAAAACAGCTTACGCGGATATTAAAGAAGGATTAACTACACACGACTCAACCGAGGTGTTTGGCGACCTTAAACCAGGCAGTCTGATTATCACTAATGCCAACGACGAAATTAAGCCGGGCATTGCCATAGCAAGCCGGTAGTATTTCAATGTTAAGTTATTGTTACCCGGCAGGGTTTATTAACAATTGTTATAAAAATTTGATTAATAGTATCTTATGTAATAATTAACTATAAGTTTAAAGCATTTTCAGTTTCATGTTGGGCCAGTTTTGTTGAATTTAATGTTGTCGTAATATTACTAAATGTTAATTCTCCCTTAACATTGAGGTAATACGCCGTGCGCACTTTTGACCCGAAATTTAATTTAACCTCACCCAACATGAAAAGAATCTTTACACAATTTGCCGGGTCCGCGCTATTTATGTCCCTTATGATAGCGGGTTTTAATGGCAAAGCACAAACAACTTTGGCATCAGCAGATACCAAATCGAAGGAAGCAAAACAGGAGGCCGCAACAGAGGCTCCGGAAGTAAAAGCAACTCCTAAACCTGCTGAAGACACCTCATGGAAACCTGTACGCAGGTTGTGGGGTTACGCTTTTGGCGACTACTATTACAAAGGCCATTCCGATCCGTTAAACCGTGGCGGTTCAAACCAGTACACTAATGTGCCTGCCGATAGGAATGCTTTCCAGTTCCGTCGTATCTACTTAGGGTATGACTATGATATCACCAAAAAATTCTCGGCCGAAGTATTGTTAGCCGCTGAAGACAATGCTGCAAACTTTGGTAATGCACCTGCATCGGGTTCAGGCGACCAATTAGTGGATGGTAAATACTCTTTCTACATCAAATTATTAGATCTGCGTATTAAAAACATCTGGAAAGGTACCGACCTTGTTATTGGTCAGCAGGCTACCCCGGCTTTCCCGCTATTGTCGGAAAAAGTTTGGGCTTACCGTTCAATCGAAAGGACTGTTGCTGATATACGCCGTACGCCATCGTACGATCTTGGCGCAGGCCTGCAGGGTGTATTTGATCCCGCAACTAAAAACTATGGCTATAACGTGCTGATAGCAAACGGTACCAGCGCGAAGCCTGAGAATGATCAGTTCAAATGGTTCTATGGTGACATTTGGGCCAAATTTTTCAATCAGAAATTAATGATCGACTTGTATGCCGATTACGAAAAATTAGGATTCAATACCGCTGCTGCCCCAGAATATTCGCGCAGCATGATCAAAGGATATATTGCTTACACGACTCCTAAATTAACCGTAGGTGTTGAAGCCTTCACCAATTTGCTGAAAAACGGCGCTACAGCTACTGATGCCGGTGGCAACAAAACTGTTGTTGACCAGAGAGCGAATGCAATTTCGTTGTATGCACGCGGCCCTATCGTGAAAGACAAAGTAGGTTTCTTTGTTCGCTATGATAATTACAACCCTGACACCAAATATGATAATGTTGCCTATGTAACTTATGCAGGTCGTGTAGGGAATTATGACCCAAACACCAAAGAGAATTTCTTCACTGCAGGTCTGGATTTTACCCCTTACAAAAACGTACACTTTATGCCAAACGTTTGGTATGATGGATACAAAAACCAGCAGGCTAACGTAACAGGCGCAGCAAAATATGGCTACGACCTAACTTACAGGCTTACTGCCTATTTCACTTTCGGTAAATAATTGAAAGCAAACAATTCGAAAAACAATAAATAAATCAAATCATGAAAGTAATCAAAAGTTTGACCCTGGCAGTTGCAGTCCTTGCAGCTTCGACCCTATCAGTTAAGGCGCAGGATAAAATGGGTGCGCCGGTTCTGCATATCCCTATGACATCGGGCGCTGTAGTGGTTACATATAACGTACCTGGTGTTTCAGCTCACTTAAATTTGAGCGGTAAAGATCTGGCTGATATTTTCCTTGGCAAGATCACTAACTGGAATAGCCGCGAAGTAAAGGATGCTAACCCTGGCGTGAATATTCCCGACATGCCAATCGTAGTTATTCACCGTTCGGACGGCAGCGGTACATCCTTTATCTTTACCGATTTCCTGACCAAAGTTAATCCTGAATGGGCAAGTAAAGTTGGTAAAGCGGCTGCAGTTAACTGGCCAGCCGGTTTAGGCGCAAAAGGCAGCGAAGGTGTTGCTGGTTTGGTTAAGCAGACTCCGGGTGGTATCACTTATGTTGAGTTAGCTTATGCTAAACAAAATAATATGACTTACGCCAACATCCAGAACAAGAGTGGAAAATATATTCCTCCAACCATTGAGGCCACCACTTTTGCTGCTAACGTAGCTATCCCGGCCGATGCGAAAGTATCTTTCACCAATACCGACAACCCTAAAGGTTATCCAATTGCAGGCTTTACCTGGGCTATGATCTATAAAGAACAAAACTATAACGGCCGTTCAAAAGAACGCGCTACGGCTTTGTTAAAATTACTTTGGTATAATATTCACCAGGGACAGGCTGAGTGCGCTCCATTGAACTACGCACCGCTTTCAAAAGCTGCAGTTAAAGTTGCTGAAACGATATTGAAATCAGCGACTTACGACGGCAAGCCAATATTGTAAGCTAATAGCTTAAAAAATTAAGAGCGGAAAGCCAAAAGCATGAACAATATCATCGCTTTTAGCTTTCTGCTTTTAACTTTGTTTAAAACAGGTGAACTAAACCCGGTAATTAGTGGAAAACAAAAGATTAAACCTCTCCAATGCCCAGCTTAAATGGGAAACTACATTTAAGCGAATATTGAAAGTGATGAGCGCTATCCTGGTGCTCATCGTAATCGGCGTGCTTATAACACTTATTGTTAAATCGTGGCCTACCATCAAGACTTTAGGAATAGGGTTTTTATGGGGGAAAGTTTGGGACCCGGTTGGAAATGTTTACGGGGCGTACCCATTTTTAATTGGCACATTACTTACTTCATTTATAGCCCTTATACTATCCGTGCCGTTCTCTTATGCCATCGCCATTTATCTCGGCGAATATAATCCCAAGGGCTGGCTGTCTAACCTGCTGAAGAATACTGTCGAACTGATAGCTGCAGTGCCATCCATTATCTATGGCTTTTGGGGGTTATTTGTCTTAGTTCCGGTTATACGCACTTTTGAAATAAAATGGCACATAGCGCCATACGGCATCGGCATTTTGACTTCGTCGCTTATATTAGCCGTGATGATCATTCCTTACGCAGCGTCGCTCGGCATAACGTTGATCAGGATGGTTCCATCGCCATTGAAAGAAGGTGCTTACGCGTTGGGTGCAACACGGTTTGAAGTTATCCGGAGCGTCATCATGCCCTACACACGTACCGGTCTGTTTGCAGGTGTGCTGCTTTCATTGGGCAGGGCGTTGGGCGAAACAATGGCGGTTACCATGCTCATCGGTAATACAAGCGCATTGGGGCACTCTTTTAAGGAAATACTTTTTGGCCCGGGCAATACAATGGCCAGCGTTATCGCCAATGAGTTTACCGAAGCTGACCATACCGAATACCTGTCCGCATTGATAGAGTTAGGCCTGGTATTGTTTCTTGTAACAGTGGTGATCAACCTGATCGGAAAACGTATCATTACACGATTTAATCAAAATTGATTATGGAAGCGAGAATCGGATTAAGAAACACCAAAAGCCTGCTGTTTAAAGGAGTGATCACCTTTTTAGCTTTCCTCATTACCGTGCCCCTGATAGTCATACTTTTGTTCATCATTAAACAGGGTATAACGCAGGTTAACTGGCACTTTTTAACACACGTTCCTGCGCCTGTTGGCGAGCCGGGCGGCGGTATAGCAAATGCCTTTGTAGGCAGCTTTTTAATGGTTATTATGGCGGCTGTTATAGCGATTCCCGTAGGTATCCTGGCGGGCATTTACCTGGCCGAGAACCGTAAAAGCAAGCTTGCCTATTATTGCGGACTTTGTGTGGATATATTACAAGGCGTTCCTTCTATCGTAGTGGGTATTGTAGTATATTTCTGGGTTGTAAAACCCCTTGGGACATTTTCGGCCATTTCAGGTAGTGTCGCCCTGTCAATCATGATGCTGCCGATCGTCATCAGGTCGACGGAAGAAACACTAAAATTACTGCCTGACTCATTAAAGGAGGCCGCCCTGTCATTAGGCGTACCCTACCACCGGGTGATTCTGAAAGTTGTTGTTCCCTGCGGTTTTTCGGGGATAATGTCTGGTGTTATGCTGTCTGTGGCGCGTGTTGTCGGCGAAACAGCCCCGTTGCTGTTTACCGCCTTTGGCAATCCTTATTTATCTACATCGGTTACTAAACCGATGGAAAGCCTGCCCCACGTAATATTTACCTACGCTACCAGTCCTTACGACGACTGGCACAACCTGGCATGGGGAGCCTCATTTATTTTATTAGTATTCGTATTAGTTTTAAACATAATCACAAAAGTGACCACCAGGAAATGGAAAGTACAATTGTAAGCGCAGAAAATATAAATGCTTATTATGGCGATAGTCACGCTATAAAGAACGTGAGTATCAAAATAAACAGGAATGAGGTCGTAGCCATGATGGGCCCGTCCGGCTGCGGTAAAACCACCTTTTTGCGCTGTATCAACCGTATGCATGAGCTTATTCCCAACGCAAGGGCCGAAGGAGTTATGAAGCTTGACGGCGAGGATGTTTATAAAATGAATGTTATTTATGTTCGTTATAAAATAGGGATGGTTTTTCAGCGGCCCAACCCGTTCCCAAACCTGAGTATATATGAAAATGTCATAGCCGGGTATTTGCTCAACGGTATCAAGCTGTCAAAGGCAGACAAGGATGTAATAGTTGAAAAATCACTGACCAGTGCCGCATTGTGGAAAGAGGTTAAGGATTCGTTGCATAAAAAGGGCACTTTTCTTTCAGGAGGGCAGCAGCAACGTTTATGTATCGCGCGTGCCATTGCTATGCAGCCCGAAGTGATCCTTTTTGATGAACCTACCTCGGCGCTCGACCCTATATCTACCTCAAGTGTCGAACAATTGTTCCACGAATTGAAGGCGAATTATACGCTGATCATTGTAACGCACAATATGCAGCAGGCCGCACGCGTAAGCGACCGCACTGCGTTCTTCTACCTGGGCGAGCTGGTTGAGTTTGACGATACCAAGATCATGTTCACTAATCCGAAAGATCAGCGCACTCAGAATTATATAACCGGCAGGTTTAGTTAAGCCGGCCTTCTGACCTTTGATTTTTAACCTTTGAATTAAAAAGATATGACACCAATAGAAACCGAAATAACATCACTTAAAAAAGAGCTGAGTAATATGTGGCTGCTTGTTCAATCACAATTGAGCAAGGCCAGGGAGTCGATGGTAAACTTTGACAAGGACCTGGCCCGCGAGGTTTTGGTAAAGGAAAAACGTGTAAACTCGTTCGAGTTGAAAATAGACCGTGATTGTGAAAATATTTTTGCTCTGCATTGCCCGGTAGCCATCGACCTTCGGTTTTTGCTTGCTGCGCTTAAGATCAACACGAACCTGGAACGTATTGGCGATATTGCTGCCGGCGTTGCAAAGTATGTAATTGAATCGCCCGTGAATTTTAATAAAAGTGCGCTGGAAAGTACGTCGATCATTCGCATGTACGACGAGGCAATTAATATTGTTATCGACACCCGAACGGCGTTTGAAAATGAGGACACTGCAATGGCCCGCAGTATTTTTAAACGCGACGAAACGCTGGATGCGGTAAACAGGAATGCAACTAATACTATTGGAGAACTGGTTAAGGCTGATATTTCGGGTTTGAACGAGTATCTGTTCATGCTTTCTATCATCCGTAAGCTGGAGCGTATCGGCGATCAGTCGAAGAATATTGCTGAAGAGATCATATTCTATGTTGAGGCTAAAATATTAAAGCACTCGGGCGCGAAAAATAAATAGTTTGAATAACAATTAATTGGTTTGATTGAAAGCGGCGTAAGCCGCTTTTCCTTTTTCAGATGTATCCGGTTAGCTACAAATTCTTGCCCAACTTATCCAGTATATCTTGTGGAACTTTTTGCAAATCGAGTACCAGGAAACCGTCCAGGCAGTCGGCAAATTTAGGGTCAATATTAAAACAGATGATCTTGGCATTCAAGGCGATATATTGCCGCAGCAATACCGGTACTTTCATGCTTTGCGTCTCAATGTCCGATATCATATTATCCAACCCTTTAAAGCTGTCTTCGCCAGCCATCAATACATCGGTGTCGATACTGGCAAAATCGACTTTGAATTTTTTCCGGGGCCGGACAAATTGAGCCATCTCATGATCAAAATGATTGCGGTTGATATAATCGACTATTAGCGATTTGGAAAATTTGGAGAACGTATTGCTGATACTTACCGGGCCGATAAGGTAACGATAGCGCGGGTTATCGATCAGGTATTTCAGAATGCCCTTCCAAAGCAGGAAAAGTGGCAATGGTTTTTGCTGGTATTCCTTGCGGATGAATGAACGCCCCAGTTCCAGGCTCTTTCTAAGCACTGGTGTAAATTGTTCCTTTATCTTGAACAGTTCGGTAACGTAAAAACCTTTTTTACCGAGACTGTAAAATATCTCGTCGCCAAGCCCTATCCGGTAAGCGCCAACTATTTTTTTAGCTTCCGTGTCCCATATAAAAAGGTGATGGTAGTAAATATCGTACTCGTCCAGGTCGACGCTTTTGTTGGTGCCTTCGCCAATTTCGCGAAAAGTTACCTCGCGCAACCGTCCGATCTCGCGGATCACATTTGGAATGGAAGATGTTGGTGTAATAAATACCTCGTAATTTTTCTCGACCCACACCCGGTAGTTTTCCCGCAATGGCGCTACCTCTTTTTCTAATATCTCGGTACTTATTTCCGCGACAATATCTTCAGGCTGCTTTTTGATCTTAAACAGGTTGCGGGGATTGAATATTTTCTTTTCGCCATCCAATCCGGTGCCCAGGGCGTAAGTTTTCGCACGCAGAAAATTCAGCAGGTCGTTACTATTATACTTATCGGCTATTTCCTCTATATTGATGGGTTTCCCGATGCGCAGCTTAATGGTATGCCCATGTTTGTTGAATAACTCCGACGGTAGCTTGGCAGTACGCAGGCTTGGATGGATCATACTCAGCAAATTGAAAAGCAGGCCATTATTACCATGAAAATAAATGGGCACCACCGGCACTTTGGCTTTAGCAATGATCTTTCCCACCACCGGGTGCCACATCCGGTCGGTAACCTGCTGCTTATCTACCTTGAATGTCGATACTTCACCTGCCGGGAATATGCCTATTGGTGTGCCTCCGGCCAGCAGTTCCAGGGTGTTTTTTAATCCGCTTATGCTGGACGAATGCTCTATATTCTCAAATGGATTTACCGCTACAAAATAATCGCTCAGGTTAGGTATTTTTTTGAGCAGGAAGTTGGCCATAATCTTAGAGTCGGGCCGGGCCATACACAATACTTTCAGCAATACCATCCCTTCGATGCCGCCGTAAGGATGATTGGCTATCGCGATAAAACTGCCGGTGGCAGGAATGTTTTTCAGTTCACGCTCGTCAAATTCTATCTCAACTCCGCAGCCTTTCAGAATGGCGTCGACAAATTCAGGGCCTTCGGCAGGCTGGGCCTGGGCAAACAATTTGTTTACCTGGTTTATTTTCATCACCTCCATTAGCAAAGCGGCCAGGCCGGGCATTTTTAGCTTATCAAGCCTGGTAGCCTTTGCAAATTCTTCGGTGGTTATTATCTTCATTTATCTTTGTATGGTAAAACCGGTTTATCGAATAAATATCCTAAAATTTATATTAATTTACTGTTAAATAAATCCGCAGGTGATAACGCGAATCAAAAATTATCTTTCCGTAACAAAAAAGGAATGGAACGGCATGGTTATGCTGGTGATCCTCATCGCCCTTGTACTTGCAGCTCCTTTCGTCCTGCAATCTTTTCGCAAAGATAACGCAATAGATGGGAAGGAGTTTGATAAAGCTGTTGCCACGCTCGAAAAAACAAGCCCGATAGTTAATGACACCAAAACCAACGCCTATAAAAAAACAGCACCCGGAGTAGTCATAGAGTTAAATACCGCCGATTCAGCAAAATTAACCGAGCTCACCGGTATCGGGCCTTCCTTTGCCCGCCGCATCATTAGTTATCGAGAACACCTGGGCGGATTTTATAAAAAGGAACAACTGAAGGAGGTTTTTGGGCTCGACTCGGAAAAATATGCCGGATTGCAGGCACAGGTAATAGTTGATGCTTCGCTAATCAGGAAGATAAAGATCAATAAAGTTAACTTTGACGGGCTAAAACGGTTCCCATACCTCAGCTTTAAGCAGATGAATGCCATTATCCAATTTCGGGAACAGCACGGCGACTACCAGTCGATAGATGACATGCGCAACATCGCCATTTTAAATGAAGAAATTTTAAAGAAAATAAAACCCTATATAAGCTTTAAATGATTGAACAGCAAATAAAAGAAGCCATTCGCGATATACCCGATTTTCCGAAGCCGGGCATCGTTTTCAAAGATATCACCCCGATACTGAAAGACCCGGTGTTATGCGATAGAGTGCTCGATGCTTTTGTGGAAAAATTGAAAGGCACGCGCATTGATGTAATAGCAGGCGTAGAAAGCCGTGGTTTTTTGTTCGGCCTTTCCCTTGCCTGCAAATTGAGAGTACCATTTATACCGGTACGTAAAGCAGGGAAGCTGCCTTACACTATTAAACAAAAAGCTTATAAATTGGAATATGGCACGGCTATTATCGAAATGCATACAGATGCATTCGAGCCGGGGCAGCATGTCCTGATACATGATGACCTGCTGGCCACCGGCGGCACAGTGACGGCAGCCAGCGAACTGATACAGGAAATGGGCGGAATAGTTTCAGGCTTTGCTTTTGTAGTTGGCTTGGGTTTTCTGAATGGGAAAGAAAGGATAGCGCCTATTTCAAATAATATTGTCGTGCTGGCGGATTATTAAGATCGTACATTTAAATAATTGTTTTAAATTTCATTAAATCAATTGCTTATCTATAAATTTATATAGGCATTTACCTACTATCTGCTATCATCACGATCGAATAAAACCAATATTTCTGTCACATAAACTTTAAGTTATGAAAACGAATGATCAAACCGGGTTAAATGAACGCCGTAGTTTTTTGAAACAATTCGCTACGGGTGCGGCTGTATTAGGTACAGGCATTCTTGCCAGTCCGCTTGCCGCTTCGGCGGCAGAACTTTCCAACAGCAGTAATTCTGACGCAGATGAATGGTTTGGTAAGATAAAAGGCAAACACAGGATAGTTTTTGACGCTACACAACCGAACGGGATAATGCCATTTGCCTGGCCAAAAATATTTCTGGTGACCAACAGGGCGACGGGGACGCCTGAAAGCGATTGCAGTGTGGTGGTTGTCCTGCGGCACAATGCCATACCTTACGCTATGGGGAACGACCTTTGGGCAAAATATAAGTTTGGCGAGATGTTTAAGATAAATGATGAGTCCACAAAAAAACCGCTAACAGCCAATCCCTTTTGGCAGCCCAAGCCCGGTACATTCAAAGTACCGGGAGTAGGACCGGTAGAGATAGGAATAAACGAATTGCAGGCAAGCGGTGTGATGTTCTGTGTTTGCGACATGGCCATTACCGTTCACAGCGCAGTGGTGGCAATGGGCTCGAAACAAGACCCGGCCGATGTTAAAAAAGAGTGGCTTGCAGGCCTGTTGCCCGGGATACAACCCATGCCATCGGGAGTTTGGGCCGTTGGCAGGGCGCAGGAACATGGTTGCACCTATTGTTTTGCAGGGTAAATGGCGAATTGAAATTACCGGAAACTTTTAAGAGGCGGTATGCTTATTCTTTCAGGTTTCCGGTTTTTTGTCTTTATTATTCCTATATGCCTTCAAAATCAAATTTGAAAACAGCAGTTGCAGCAGGTGCTCTTTTGTTGGGTTTCGCCGCTTGCCGGCATAACGAAAATGTCATAAACAAAATAATATTGTCTTCGCCGGATAGACCGCGTTGGATAGCCCCGGATGTTAAACAGCTTCCAGGCGATGAGCAGGCGAAACTGATCAAATACGGGCGTGCGCTCGTGGTAAACACGTCGTATTATTTCGGTCCAAAAGGTGTAATAGCACATAAAAGTAATGGCTTGAACTGCCAAAACTGTCACCTTAGTGCGGGGACAAAACCGTTTGGCAACAATTTCTCGCTTGTAGCTGCGGGCTATCCAAGATTCAAAGAAAGAAGCGGAACGACGGAAACAATTGTAAAGAAGGTGGAAGACTGTTTTGAGCGAAGCCTGGACGGACAAAAGATAGACAGCAACAGCGTCGAAATGAAGGCTTTTGCAGCTTACCTTAAATGGGTAGGAAAAAATGTAAAGAAGAGAACCAAGCCAATAGGTTCGGGTATAGATGAACCGTTTTTTTTAAGCCGCGCTGCCGATACTGTGGAGGGAAAACGGGTATATATTTCTAAATGTCAGCGGTGCCATGGAGCAGATGGGGAAGGTAAATTAAATTCCGCCGGTAACGCGTACGTTTACCCCCCTGTTTGGGGCAAGCATAGTTATAATATAGGCGCAAGTATTTACCGGCTTTCAAAATTTGCCGGTTACGTAAAGGATAACATGCCTTTTGGTGCTAACTACAAAAAAAGACAGCTTACCGATGCGGAAGCCTGGGATGTGGCGGCCTTTGTTAATTCGAGGCCCCGGCCTTTTAAAAACATTACCGGCGATTGGCCCAAACTTGCTACCAAACCTTATGACTACCCCTTTGGACCCTATGCCGAGCATCTTTTTTCAGAAACTCAGCACAAATATGGTCCATTTGCACCTGTCAAAAAGTACTACGAAGGATTAACAAAAAAGAAATAAAGTAAGATTTACTGAACTACTTTGGTGATGCTTTGTGTGGTATGTGCACTAAAATACCCAAGGGTTGAGGGTGTGATATTAGTGGGCGGATTTGCCGGAGCTACCTGCCCGCCCGGGTTATTAGCCTGTTGCTGTGCGAGTGTAAACCAATACAGATATACAGGCCTGTCAATACATTGCATTTCCACTTTCACGGTATCACCCGGGAAAACATCAATATCATTTTCCTGCAGGTCAAGGTCGGCATATTTCCCGTTTATAAATTGATCGTCGAACGCAAAAACAGCCTTAACCTGCACCCCGTTTACATACATCGCCACGCGATATTGATTGGCAATGTCCGGAGGGTCCTGGAAATGGATCCTTGCCATCTTCTTGTTATTCTTCGTATCAAAAATATTCTCCCTGAATGTTAACGAATCCAGGTTGACCAGTTGCGGCATTGTGGAACTGGCGGTATAAGTCTTCCCAGCTATAGTAACCGACAAGTGATAGGTATGCCCGTATATGCCCGTTAGGGAATTTACTGCATAAGTGCCGGCAGTATCCTCTGTCAGTTGGTATTGCTCACCCGCATCATCGGTTATCGAAACTGTTGCACCGGTTACTGCAGGATAGGTGTTGGTATTGGTAAAAGGCACGTTGCGGCTAAGCTTTACAAATTGCCGGCCGGGTTGATCGGTAATGTTTGCTTCTATCACCAGTTCGCCCGTTTTATTGCCCAGGTTAAGGTTGATCACTTTTTTGCATGAAGCGGCGATCAGCAGGATAAGAGTGAAGAAGAAACAATATCTAAGACAACTTTTCATACGCCTGTTTCAAAATTTAAAGTTCCAGGTAACCGATGGTATCCGTGTTGCAAAAATGCTTGTCTCTTCCGCCTCGGTTGTGTTTGGTATTTTTTTACTATCCTGGAAAGTAATGATATACGGGTTACGGTGTGCATAAACATTATAGATACCAAATGTCCAGCTCGAATGATACTTTTTGTGCGGTTTCCCTTCAAGCGTTGCACCGATATCCAGCCGGTTATTGGATGGCATTCGGTAACCATTGCGTTCCGAATAGGAATAGGTGGTTAGCCCGCCGACGTTATATTTCCCGGTTGGAAATGTAACTGCGTTGCCAGTTCCGTAAACGAAGTCAGCTGAGAAGGTCCATCTTTTATTCAATTTATAAATGCCTACCACCGACAGGTCGTGCGTCCGGTCCTGCGTGGCCGGGAAGTAGCGGCCATTGTTAATCGCGGCAAACTTGTTTTCGGTGCGGGATAAAGTATAACCTATCCATCCATTAAAGCGACCGTATTTCTTTTTCAGGAACAGTTCGATACCGTAAGCCCTGCCCGAACCGTACACCAATTGCGATTCCACATCCTGGTTTACTAACAGCTGTGCCCCGTCTTTATAGTCTATCTGGTTTTGCAGCCATTTGTAATAGATCTCGGCCGAAAACTCATAGGCATTATCCTTAAAATTACGGAACCATCCTGTCGAAAGCTGATCGGCTATCTCAGGTTTGATGTTATTGCTGCTCATTACATACAAATCAGTGGGTGTGTTACTGGTCGAGTTACTAAGCAAGTGGATGTTTTGCGTATTGCGATTGTAGGAAAACTTGAGTGAGTTCTGGTCGTCCAGCATATAACTTGCCGAAACGCGCGGCTCGAGATTTAAATAGCTTTTTACCAACGCCCCGGAAGCATATCGGGCCGAATCGGTAACATTGCCTGCAGCATCATAGGTTTTAAAGGTGCCAGGCCCCTGCAGGAATAAGCCGCTTAAACGCAGGCCATACAATAAGGTGAATTTATTGCCCGCTTTCCATTCATCGCTCACATAAAGCGCGTTTTCATAGCCATAGCGTTTTTCGGTACTTACATTGTTAAAGCTGGAGGATTGCGAAGCAGTTATATCGCCCGGCGAAATATCATGGTGCAGGATATTAAAACCAAATTTAAGGGTATGATTATCGCCCATAGAATAGGAGAGATCTTCTTTCAGGTTTACATCGGTTATCTGCGAGGTTGCTTTGAACTCATTATCGCTCAGAAAACTTTGTATCACATAATTATAATTGCTGAATACCAGCGATGTGTTTGAGAACAGGCGGTCGTTAAAAAGATGGTTGAAGCGAACAGTGCCCGTGGAATTTCCCCAGTTGGTACCAAAGGTGTTTTTTAATGCGAGCACATCTTTTCCAAAATATCCGGAGATGTAAATAACATTCTTATTGTCAAAATGGTAATTGGCTTTGGCGTTCAGGTCGTAGAAATAAATGGAACTGCCGCTGATGGTTGAATCAGAAGAGGCCCGTAAAAAAAAGTCTATATAGGTGCGCCTGGCGCTGACCATGAACGACCCTTTGCCTTTTACAATTGGCCCTTCTACCTTGATACGGGATGATATTAGCCCAAGTCCTCCCTGAACAGTGTAGTCCTTATTGTTGCCCTCGTTCATTTTGATGTCCAATACGGACGACAAACGGCCGCCAAATTCGGCGGGCATACCACCTTTATATAAGGTAACATCTTTCACCGCGTCGGAGTTGAAGGTTGAAAAGAAGCCGAAGAAATGCGAAGCATTATACACAGTCGCTTCATCCAGTAATATCAGGTTTTGATCGGAGCCGCCACCGCGAACATAAAAGCCTGTATTGCCTTCAACCGTAGTTTTTACACCCGGCAGCAGGGAAAGTGTTTTTAAAAGGTCCTTTTCGCCAAGCAATACCGGTACCTGGTTTATCTGGGCCATATCCAGCTTTTCAGTGCCCATTTGCGGCGAAGCTATGTTATCGTTATTAGGCCTGTCGGCGCGGATCACAACCTCCTGTAAGCTGTTATTAAGTGGTAGCGCGATGTTGATATTCTGATTCTGGTGTAATGAAACCTGCTTTTCAATAGCCTGGTAGCCTGTATAAGTAAATAATAAGGTATATTCACCTTCGGGCGCATAAATAGAATAAAAGCCATACCCGTTGGTAATGGTGCCGCTTTGCGGCAGCTCTTTTATTCTAACGGTAGCGCCTATCAGTTGTTCGCCGGTTGATGCATCTTTTATGGTGCCGCTTATGGTGTAGTTTTTTTGGCCGAAACAGGATAATGTAAATAATAAAAGAAGGGTAGAAAGTAGCGTTTTGGCCATCCGGCGGATATTTTGGGCAAAAGTAAGTCTTATACCGGTAGTAACGGTGAAAATTTGATAAAAGGATAAAATGAAATAAATTTTACTATGCATGCATAGTAATTGATTTTAATTAAATTGCGGCCATCAATATAAACTTTATGACAAATAGCGCCGAAAGCTTTAACGGTTTTGATTTTTCTGTTTCCGAAGACCAGCAAATGGTTGGCCGGATGACCAGGGATTTTGCGGAAAAGCACATTAAACCACATATAATGGAATGGGACGAGGCGCAGCATTTCCCGTTGGAAATATTCAAACAGTTAGGCGCACTGGGCATGATGAGCGTGGTTGTACCCACAGAATACTGCGGCTCGGGATTTGGTTACCTTGAGTATGTGACCGTGATACAAGAAGTTGCTAAAGTTTGCGGGTCGATAGGCCTGTCATTAGCGGCGCATAATTCGTTATGCACCGGGCATATATTGGCTTTTGGTAATGAAGATCAGAAGAAGAAATGGCTGCCGAAACTGGCTACGGTTGAATACCTTGGAGCGTGGGGACTAACCGAAGCAAACACCGGCTCGGATGCCATGCGCATGACAACCACTGCTGTTTTGGACGGCGACCATTACGTTATTAACGGCGCTAAAAACTGGATAACGCACGGCAAGTCGGGTGATATTGCCGTGGTAATGGTACGGACAGGGGAGAAGGGCGACTCAAAAGGTATATCCACATTAGTAGTTGAGCGGGGCACACCAGGCTTTGCGGCTGGAAAAAAAGAAAATAAGCTGGGTATGCGTGCGTCCGAAACAGCCGAGATGATATTTGACAATTGCCGTGTGCCCAAAGAAAATCTGTTGGGTAACGAAGGTGAAGGCTTCAAACAAGCCATGAAGGTATTGGACGGCGGCCGTATATCCATCGCTGCACTATCGTTAGGTATTGCCAAGGGCGCTTATGAAGCTGCGCTAGCTTATTCGAAGGAACGGCACCAGTTTGGCCAGCCTATATCAAATTTCCAGGGGATATCCTTCAAACTGGCCGATATGGCAACCGAAATCGAAGCTGCCGAAATGCTGCTGATGCAAGCCGCTGACCTCAACAACCGCCACCAGCCGGTAACCAAACAGGCCGCCATGGCCAAATACTATGCATCTGAAGTGGCGGTTAAAGTAGCCAACGATGCTGTACAGATATTTGGCGGTTACGGATATACAAAAGATTTCCCTGTTGAAAAGTTCTACCGTGATGCCAAATTGTGTACGATTGGCGAGGGAACATCGGAAATACAGAAGATCGTTATTGGTAGGGAGGCGTTGAGGGGGAATTAAATAAATATGATTAATATCGAATAATGAAAGTCGAACGCGGAAGTCCGAAGTGATATACTTCATCATTCATGATTGGATATTCGGTGTTCGATATTTTAATATATCATTTTAATTTTCAAAATCTTATCCCTACCTTTGTCGTCCCATGAAAGGAGGTATACAGGGAATATGATCATTATCAACGTAAAAGAAGGCGAATCATTAGACAAAGCGCTTAAACGCTTCAAGAAGAAATTCGAAAAAACAGGTGTTTTGAGGGAACTTCGCAGTCGCCAGGCATTCGAAAAGAAATCAGTAACCCGTCGCCACGTGGTGAAACATGCCATCTACAAACAGACTTTGAACCAGGATATCGTTTAATTCTGACTTAAAAAGAATTTTACATTATTCTTTGAATATATATTAAAACTATTTGTACATTCATTATTCCGTTTGTGCAAGTAGTTTTATGTTTTTAGAGCGGTTTATTCAATATATTCAATACGAAAAAAGGTACTCGCCGCACACGGTTTCCGCTTACCAGTCAGACCTGGAACAATTTTTTACTTTCCTGAATAATCCGGGGAGGACTGATCCCCCTCCACCACCCGAAATAACTCATCCTTCTGAAGTAACCTATCATCATATCCGTAACTGGATGGTACATTTGATGGAAGATCATACGGCGCGGTCCGTCAATCGTAAGCTGGCCACGCTTCGTAAATATTTTAAATTTCTGCTACGCGAAAGCCTTATTACCGGCAACCCCGCTTCCAAAGTACAATCGCCAAAAATAGTAAAGCACCTGCCCATTGTAGTTGAGGATGAAAAACTGAACGCCATGCTTAATGATGCCACTGCCTTTGGCGATAAGTTTGAAGGTGTGCGGGACAAGCTGATCATTGAAATTCTTTTCGGTACGGGTATCCGTTTGGCCGAATTAGTGGGTCTGAAGGAAGAGGGTGTCGACTTTCACAACGGTACAATCAAGGTTTTGGGTAAGCGCAACAAAGAGCGTATCATTCCTATTAATCAGGAATTGAAGCAGTTACTGGTGCGGTATAGCGAGTTAAAGAAAAGTGAAAATTTTCATAACAATTCTTTAACGCTGATCGTTACAAATAAAGGAACTGAGGCTTACCCAAAGTTCATTTATTTAATAGTGCAAAGGTATCTCTCCTACATATCAACCCAGGATAAAAAAAGTCCGCATGTGCTGCGGCATACCTTTGCAACAAGCCTGTTAAATCGCGGTGCTGACCTTAATGCGATCAAAGAGCTTTTAGGCCACGCCAATTTAAGCGCCACGCAGGTTTACACCCATAATTCCGTTGAGCGATTAAAGTCTATTTATAAACAAGCCCATCCAAAGGCATAACCAAGGAGGAAACATGAAAATTACAGTGCAGTCTATCCGTTTCAATGCAGACAAAAAGTTGTTAGATTTTATTCAGAAGAAAGCCAATAAGCTTGATCAGTTTTACGACAAGATCATTAGTGGCGAGGTTTATTTAAAATTAGAAAATGTAGAAGATGTAGCAAATAAGATAACGGAAATAAAACTGATGTTACCGGGCGTACAATTATTCGCAAAAGAGCAATGCAAGACGTTTGAAGAGGGTACCGACCTGGCGGTTGAATGCTTGCGCAAGCAAATTGAAAAGCATAAACAAAAGAAGGCAGTAGTTGCCGAAACTTCAAAAAAAGCAGCTTTACTGGCTGAAAACGAAGAATATTAATAAAACGAATTAGTGAAAATCGCGGAAATCGACAGGGCAAACACCCTGTCGATTTTTTTTGTAAAAATAATTTTGTCCGGCTATAAAAATGTGTAAATTTGCAGTCCCTTTCGGAAAGGTGTATAAGCCTTAAATTTTTGATGAAAAGGGTGGTTCTTTAAAATAAAATTTTTAAGCCTGTAATTTAAGTCTGTGGCATTCAGTATTTTTTGAAACCACGGGCCAGGATAAAAGCGACAAATCTCTGTAGCAAAGCTAATGAACCCGTTAACGCGGGGGTATGAAGAATAAGCGAAAGCAGACGAAAATACGCCTCCTTAGCTCAGCTGGTAGAGCGACTGACTTGTAATCAGTAGGTCATTGGTTCGATCCCGATAGGAGGCTCTGTTTATTTCGAATGTCGAATCCGGAATTAAACAATGGGGGGATACCAGAGCGGTCAAATGGGACGGACTGTAAATCCGTTGCGCGAGCTACGAAGGTTCGAATCCTTCTCCCCCCACAGGGTTTAATTGTTGAAGGTCTGAATTATTGAATGAATGTTTAAACAGATCAATTCAATAATTCAGTAAATCAATCCCTCGATAATTAAAAAAGCGGAAGTAGCTCAGTTGGTAGAGCGATAGCCTTCCAAGCTATAGGTCGAGAGTTCGAACCTCTTCTTCCGCTCAGTTACAGTTGGCAGTGGCCAGTTCACAGTGGGCAGTTATTTAACTGGTAACTGCAAACTCAAAACTGCAAGCTTAAAAATTAGCCGACGTAGCTCAGGGGTAGAGCACTTCCTTGGTAAGGAAGAGGTCATGGGTTCAAATCCCATTGTTGGCTCTCGTTAGTAATAAACGACAATTAAAAATAAAATTAACCTACAAAAATTTTTATAAATCATGGCAAAAGAAAAATTTGACCGCAGTAAGCCGCACTTAAACATCGGTACTATCGGTCACGTTGACCACGGTAAAACAACCCTTACCGCAGCTATTACCAAGGTATTGGCTGATAAAGGTTTATCTGAGGCTCGTTCTTTCGATTCAATCGACTCAGCTCCTGAAGAAAAAGAACGCGGTATCACCATTAATACTGCACACGTTGAGTACTCAACTGCAAACCGTCACTATGCACACGTTGACTGCCCGGGACACGCTGACTATGTAAAAAACATGGTTACTGGTGCTGCGCAGATGGACGGCGCTATTATTGTGGTGGCTGCTACCGATGGTCCTATGCCTCAAACCCGCGAACACATCCTGTTGGCACGTCAGGTAGGTGTACCTGCACTTGTTGTTTTCATGAACAAGGTTGACATGGTGGATGATCCGGAATTGTTAGAACTGGTTGAAATGGAAGTTCGTGAATTATTATCATTCTACGAATTCCCTGGTGATGATATCCCTGTTATTCAAGGTTCGGCCCTTGGTGGTTTGAACGGCGATCCAAAATGGGTTGAAAAGATCATGGAGTTGATGGATGCTGTAGATAGCTACATTCCAATCCCTCCGCGTCTGACAGAACTTCCGTTCCTGATGCCAGTTGAAGACGTATTCTCGATCACTGGTCGTGGTACAGTTGCAACCGGTCGTATCGAGCGTGGTGTAATCAACTCTGGTGATGCTGTTGACATCCTGGGTATGGGTGCCGAGAACTTGAAATCAACCGTAACTGGTGTTGAAATGTTCCGCAAGATCCTTGATCGTGGCGAAGCTGGTGACAACGTTGGTTTATTGTTGCGTGGTATTGAGAAAACCGATATCCGTCGTGGTATGGTTATCTGCAAACCAGGTTCAGTAACCCCTCACACCGATTTCAAAGCCGAAGTTTACGTATTGTCAAAAGCTGAAGGTGGCCGTCACACTCCATTCTTCAACAAATACCGCCCGCAATTCTATTTCCGTACTACTGACGTAACCGGCGAGATCGGTTTGGAGCCAGGAGTAGAAATGGTTATGCCTGGTGATAACGTTACCATCACTGTAAAGCTGATCAATGCTATCGCTATGGAAAAAGGCTTACGTTTCGCTATCCGTGAAGGTGGTCGTACCGTAGGTGCTGGTCAGGTAACCGAAATCCTAAAATAAACTGCCTTTCTTCCCGAAAGGGAAATCAGGTTAGGTTAATTTCTTTGCGAAGTACTTAGCTTTTTAGCTAAGTACTTTGTTTACGAAAAGGGAAACTAATAAATAAATATAAAAACGGGCATAGTTCAATGGTAGAATAGAGGTCTCCAAAACCTTTGATCAGGGTTCGAATCCTTGTGCCCGTGCATAATAAAGAAACAAAAATGTCTGGAGTAGCAGAATATATTAAAGAGTCATACATCGAGTTAACCCAAAAGGTTACCTGGCCAACATGGCGCGAATTAATGAACAGCGCTATAGTTGTATTGATAGCTGCAATAATTATTGCAATGCTGATTTTTGGCATGGACCGGCTGATATTTTTTGTACTGGATAAATTTTATAAATCATTAACCTGATATTGACGAGATGAGCGAACAATTAAAATGGTATGTAGTACGCGCCATCAGCGGCAAGGAAAAAAAGGTAAAACAATACATTGATGCTGAAATCAGTCGCCTGGGAATCACTCATCTTGTTCCACAGGTATTGATACCTACTGAAAAATATTACCAGATGCGCGACGGCAAGAAGATTGCCAAAGAGCGTAACTTTTTCCCTGGTTATGTTTTGATGGAGGCTGCGCTTGACGGTGAGCTGGAGCATATCATCAAGAATGTAAATAGCGTGATAGGCTTCCTCGGCGACAAGGCGGGCAACGCTATCCCGCTTCGCCAGTCGGAAGTTAACCGCATCCTGGGCAAAGTTGACGAAATGAGCAGCCAGGGCGAAACAATGAATGTTCCGTACTATGTTGGCGAAAACGTTAAAGTGATGGACGGGCCATTCAACGGTTTTAGCGGTGTGATAGAAGAAGTGAACGAGGAAAAGAAGAAACTAAAAGTAATGGTAAAGATATTCGGGCGCCGTACGCCGCTTGAATTGAATTACATGCAGGTTGAGAAAGAGTAGTGATTAGTTAAATGGTGATTAACGGTTAGACGCAATGCGCTAATCTTGAAAGCCAAAGGACTATCCAAATAAAATATTAAGTAGCTAACGAGGCTGGCAGAGACAACTAATTAACTAATCTCTAATCACCAATTAACTACTCACAAAATCTTAAATGTTACATAGCTTCCACTTACTAACATTGAGTAATTAACAAAAGTAAATTAAAATGGCAAAAGAAGTCGGTGCGTTAGTAAAACTACAAGTAAAAGGCGGCGCTGCAAATCCATCGCCACCAATTGGCCCTGCATTGGGTGCAAAAGGTGTAAACATTATGGAGTTTTGCAAGCAGTTTAATGCACGTACCCAGGATAAACCTGGCAAAGTGTTACCTGTAGTAATTACTGTGTATGTCGACAAATCTTTCGATTTTATCATCAAGACCCCCCCGGTTGCTATCCAGTTAATGGAAGTATCGGGTATCAAAAGCGGGTCGGCCGAGCCAAACCGTAAAAAGGTTGCCAGTGTAAACTGGAGCCAGGTTGAAACGATAGCCAAAGATAAAATGACCGATTTGAACGCGTTTACAGTAGAATCAGCCATGAAAATGGTGGCAGGTACTGCCCGCAGTATGGGAATCACCGTATCAGGTACGGCTCCCTGGAACAATTAATTTATACAAATCAGTTTAAGACAGTGGCAAGATTAACAAAAAATCAAAAAACGGCACTCTCCAAAATTGAGGCTAACAAGGCATACTCGCTGCAGGATGCATCATCGCTGGTAAGGGATATTACCACTACCAAATTTGATGCTTCAGTAGATATTGATGTTCGTCTTGGTGTTGACCCCCGTAAAGCCAATCAGATGGTTCGCGGTATCGCAACATTGCCTCATGGAACCGGCAAAACTGTACGTGTACTGGTGCTTTGTACTCCCGATAAGGAGCAAGAAGCTAAAGACGCAGGTGCAGATTTCGTTGGTTTGGATGATTACATTGCCAAGATTGAGGGCGGATGGACTGATGTTGATATTATCATTACTATGCCGAGTGTTATGGCTAAAGTAGGTCGTTTGGGTCGTATTCTCGGTCCGCGTAACCTTATGCCTAACCCTAAATCGGGTACTGTAACCCCAGAAGTGGGTAAAGCGGTTACCGAGGTAAAAGGTGGTAAGATCGACTTCAAGGTTGATAAAACCGGTATCATTCATACTTCAATAGGAAAAGTATCTTTCCCTGCTGATAAAATTTATGAGAATGCTTTGGAAGTATTGCAAATCATCTCAAAATTAAAGCCATCAGCAGCTAAAGGAACATACTTCAAGAGTATACATCTCTCTTCAACTATGTCGCCAGGAATCGAAATTGAAACTAAAACAGTAGCGGGGATCTAATCATGAATAAAGAAGAAAAAAACGACCTTGTTCTTGCCCTTACTGAACAGATTAAAGAGTACGGTAATTTTTATATCACCGATACTGCTAATCTGACGGTTGCAAAAGTAAACGCTATCCGTCGTAAATGTTTCGAAAGCGATATCACCATGCAGGTAGCTAAAAACACCTTGATCAAAAAGGCGATGGAAGCTTCTGAAGGCGATTTTAGCCCGATATTCGATGTGCTTAAAGGTTCATCAACCATCCTTTTCACCAGGTCAGCAACTGCTCCGGCAAAGTTGATCAAACAGTTAAGGAAAACAGGTGAGAAACCAATTTTAAAAGCAGCTTACATCGAATCGGCGATATTTATCGGCGACAATCAGTTGGATACCCTGATCAATTTGAAATCGAAGGAACAACTGATCGGAGAGATCATTGGGTTACTGCAATCACCAGCTAAGAACGTTATTTCAGGCTTGCAATCAGGCGGAAATAAACTGGCAGGAATTGTTAAAACATTACAAGAAAGAGGTTAACGGACACCTAAAAGTTCGACATTAAACAACAAAGTATTTAAAGTAAAAAACAAAATAAAATGGCAGATTTAAAATCATTTGCTGAACAGTTAGTAAACTTGACAGTAAAAGAAGTTAACGAATTAGCTCAGATATTGAAAGACGAGTATGGCATTGAGCCTGCTGCTGCAGCCGTGGCTGTTGCTGCTCCTGCTGCTGGCGGTGGCGATGACGCTCCAGTTGCTGAAGCTGCTCAAACTGCTTTCGATGTAATCCTGAAAGAAGCCGGTGGCGCTAAATTACAGGTAGTTAAATTAGTGAAAGACCTTACCGGTCTTGGCTTGAAAGAGGCTAAAGATCTTGTTGACGGTGCACCAAAAGAAGTTAAAACTGGTGTAACTAAAGAAGAAGCTGAATCTCTGAAAAAACAATTAGAAGAAGCCGGAGCTGTAGTTGAAGTTAAATAACTTCAACCGGCTATAATAACATAAGACTCCGACCTGTATTTGGTCGGGGTCTATTGTCGTTTATAATACTTGGATATGAGTTATCAAACATCTCATATCGAACATCTACCAGGAAAAAGTTTGTTACTATACTAAAATCAAAGTCCCTTGGCAAACAAAATTAATCAAAGAGTAAACTTTGCAACCAGCCGGAAGGTATTGGATTATCCCGATTTTCTGGATGTTCAGTTGCAATCTTTCCAGGAATTTTTTCAGTTGGAAACCACCTCAGACAACCGTCATAAAGAAGGGCTGTTTAAAGTGTTTGCCGAAAATTTTCCAATCTCCGACTCAAGAAACATCTTCGTATTAGAGTTTCTTGACTACTTTATTGACCCGCCACGTTATGATATACGCGAGTGTATCGAGCGCGGCCTTACTTACAGCGTGCCGCTGAAAGCCAAGCTTCGTTTATCATGTAACGACGCTGAACACGAAGATTTCGAAACCATTGTACAGGACGTGTACCTGGGAACAATCCCCTACATGACCCCTAAAGGTACTTTCGTTATCAACGGCGCCGAGCGTGTAATTGTATCGCAATTGCACCGTTCGCCCGGAGTGTTCTTCGGCCAGAGCCGCCACACTAACGGTACAAAACTGTATTCGGCCCGTGTTATACCTTTCAAAGGTTCATGGATCGAATTTGCGACAGACGTTAACAACGTTATGTATGCTTACATTGACCGTAAAAAGAAATTCCCGGTAACTACGCTGCTTCGCGCCATTGGTTACGACTCTGATAAAGATATATTGGAGCTGTTCGAACTGGCCGACGAAGTAAAAGTGAGCAAATCAGGCCTGAAGAAATACATCGGCCGTAAGCTTGCTGCAAGGGTTCTCAAAAAATGGGTTGAAGACTTCGTGGATGAAGATACCGGTGAAGTTGTGTCTATTGACCGTAACGAGATCATCCTTGAGCGTGAAACCGTTCTGGAAGACGACCATATTGATATGATCATCGATGCCGGTGTGAAAACTGTTATCCTGAACAAGGAAGACAGCGCATCGAGCGGTGACTATACTATTATATATAACACCTTACAAAAAGATACTTCCAACTCGGAAAAGGAAGCGGTTGAGCATATTTACCGCCAGTTGCGTAACGCTGAACCACCTGATGAAGAAACAGCACGTGGTATCATCGATCGCCTGTTCTTCTCCGATAAGAGATATGACCTGGGCGATGTGGGCCGTTACCGCATCAACCGTAAACTGAAACTGGATACTTCAGACGAGACCAAAGTTTTAACGAGGCAGGATATTATCGCCATTGTTAAATACCTGATCAAACTGATCAACTCAAAAGCTGAGGTGGATGATATCGATCACTTGTCAAACCGTCGCGTTCGTACGGTGGGTGAGCAGTTGTATGCACAGTTTGGTGTAGGTTTGGCGCGTATGGCACGTACCATCCGCGAGCGTATGAACATTCGTGACAACGAGGTATTCACACCAACCGACCTGATCAACGCGCGTACATTGTCATCGGTTATCAACTCGTTCTTTGGTACCAACCAGCTTTCACAGTTCATGGACCAAACCAATCCATTGGCCGAGATCACGCACAAGCGTCGTCTTTCAGCCCTTGGCCCAGGTGGTCTGTCGCGTGAACGTGCCGGTTTCGAAGTTCGTGACGTACACTATACCCACTATGGCCGTTTGTGTACCATCGAAACTCCGGAAGGACCGAACATTGGTCTGATATCATCACTTTGCGTTCACGCCAAGATCAACAACTTAGGTTTCATCGAAACCCCGTACAAGCGTGTTGATAAAGGTGTAGTAGCGGTTGATGAACCCGTTGTTTACCTGTCTGCAGAAGATGAGGATGGTAAAACTATTGGCCAAGCTAATGCTGTTTACAATGATAAAGGCGTATTTGACACCCCGCGTGTTAAAGCACGTTTCGAAGGTGACTTCCCGGTTATCGAGCCTGAAAGGCTTGACTACATGGACATTGCGCCAAACCAGATCACATCGATTGCAGCTTCGTTAATTCCGTTCCTGGAACATGATGATGCTAACCGTGCGCTGATGGGTTCGAACATGCAACGCCAGGCCGTTCCGCTGCTGCGCCCCGAGGCGCCGATAGTAGGCACCGGTTTGGAAGGCCGTGTAGCGAAGGATTCCCGTACGCTTATCAATGCTGAAGGCAATGGCGTGGTTGAATATGTTGACGCTAACGAGATCCGCATTAAATATGACCGCGACGAAACCGATCGTTTGATCTCATTCGATGGCGACAGTCAAAGCTATATCTTAACTAAGTTTAAGAAAACCAACCAGAGCACTACCATCAACCTGAAACCTATCGTTAAGAAAGGTCAGCGTGTTGAAAAAGGACAGGTGCTTTGCGAAGGGTATGCAACACAGGATGGCGAGCTTGCTTTGGGCCGTAACCTGAAAGTGGCATTCATGCCATGGCAGGGTTATAACTTTGAGGATGCGATCGTAATTTCTGAACGCGTGGTATCGCAGGATATATTTACTTCACTTCACGTTGAAGAGTTCGAACTTGAAGTTCGTGACACCAAACGTGGCGAAGAAGAATTGACACCGGATATCCCGAACGTATCGGAAGAAGCAACCAAAGACCTTGACGAAGACGGTATCATCCGTGTTGGCGCCGAGGTTAAGGAAGGTGACATCCTGATAGGCAAGATCACACCAAAAGGCGAATCTGATCCTTCACCGGAAGAAAAGTTGCTGCGTGCGATATTTGGTGATAAAGCAGGCGACGTAAAAGACGCTTCGCTTAAAACTCCACCATCTATTGCCGGTGTGGTAATTGATACCAAATTGTTCTCACGCGCTAAGAAAACTTCGAAAGCGGAAGAAAAAGCACAGTTGGAAAAACTGGATACCAAGCACGAAAAAGCGATTAAAGATCTGAAGAATATACTGATCGAAAAATTGTTTGAGATCGTGAACGGTAAGACATCTCAGGGTGTTTACAACGTTTACAAGGAGTTGCTGGTACCTAAAGGCGTTAAATTTACCCAAAAAATACTGGTTGAGCTGAACTACGAAAACGTTAACCCAACCAAGTGGACAACTGATGATGATAAGAACGACCTGATCAAGATCCTTCTTCATAATTACGGAATTAAAGTAAATGAGGAATTAGGTGCTTACCGTCGTGATAAATTCGCTATCAGCGTGGGTGACGAGCTTCCATCAGGTATCGTTCAGATGGCCAAAGTTTACATCGCTAAGAAGCGTAAGCTGAAAGTGGGTGATAAAATGGCCGGCCGCCACGGTAACAAGGGTATAGTTGCCCGTATCGTGCGCGACGAGGACATGCCGTTCCTGGAAGATGGAACACCTGTTGATATCGTACTTAACCCGCTTGGCGTACCATCGCGTATGAACCTGGGCCAGATATACGAAACCGTATTGGGCTGGGCAGGTAAAGAGCTTGGTGTGAAATTCGCTACTCCTATCTTTGATGGTGCAAGCCATAGCGAAGTGGAAGAATGGGTTTCTAAAGCCGGCTTACCTGAATCGGGCCGTACTTATTTGTACAATGGTTTAACAGGCGAGCGTTTCGACCAGCAAACCACAGTAGGTATTATTTACATGCTGAAACTGGGTCACATGGTTGACGATAAAATGCACGCACGTTCAATAGGGCCATACTCGTTGATAACGCAACAGCCATTGGGTGGTAAAGCCCAATTCGGTGGTCAGCGTTTTGGTGAAATGGAGGTTTGGGCGCTGGAAGCATTCGGTGCATCAAACATCCTGCAGGAAATATTGACCGTTAAATCGGATGATGTTATCGGCCGTGCCAAAACCTACGAGGCTATTGTTAAAGGTGAGAACCTGCCAACGCCGTCAGTTCCTGAATCATTCAATGTACTGGTTCACGAATTAAGAGGTTTAGGTTTGGATATCACTTTAGAATAATTATTGAATTATTGAGGGATTGAGTTATTGATTAATTCAATCCCCTTAAATAATCAATAAATCAATAATTCATTCCTTCAATCATTAAAACAAAGGAGACTATGTCTTACAAAAAGGATAATAAAATCAAAAGTAACTTTACCACGATCACCATCAGTCTGGCTTCGCCCGAATCCATACTGGAGCGTTCGAGCGGTGAGGTTTTGAAACCAGAAACTATCAACTACAGGACCTACAAGCCTGAGCGCGATGGTTTATTCTGTGAGCGTATTTTTGGTCCGGTTAAGGATTATGAATGCCATTGCGGCAAGTACAAGCGTATCCGCTACAAGGGTATCGTGTGCGACCGTTGCGGTGTGGAAGTAACCGAAAAGAAAGTTCGCCGCGAGCGCATGGGGCACATCAACCTGGTGGTGCCGGTGGCTCATATCTGGTACTTCCGCTCGTTGCCGAACAAGATCGGCTACCTGCTGGGATTACCAACCAAGAAACTTGATCTGATCATTTATTATGAAAGATATGTAGTTATTCAGCCGGGTATTAAAGAAACTGACGGGATATCGAAAATGGATTTCCTGACTGAAGAAGAATACCTTGATGTACTGGATACACTGCCAAAGGAAAACCAGTATCTTGACGACAAGGACCCTCAAAAGTTTGTTGCCAAAATGGGTGCCGAAGCTTTGGAGGAATTGTTAAGGCGTTTGGACCTTGATCAGCAATCTTATGATCTTCGTCACCAGGCTGCTAATGAGACTTCACAGCAACGTAAAAATGAAGCTTTAAAACGTCTTCAGGTAGTTGAAGCTTTCCGCGATGCGAAAACACGCGTTGAGAACAACCCTGAGTGGATGATCGTAAAGATCGTTCCGGTTATTCCGCCTGAATTGCGTCCGTTGGTGCCTTTGGAAGGCGGCCGTTTCGCTACTTCCGACTTAAATGACCTGTACCGTCGCGTTATCATCCGTAACAACCGTTTGAAAAGGCTGATAGAGATAAAAGCGCCAGAGGTGATCCTGCGTAACGAAAAACGTATGCTACAGGAAGCGGTGGATTCGCTTTTTGATAACTCACGTAAAGTGAACGCGGTGAAAACCGAAGGTAACCGCGCTCTGAAATCGCTTTCAGACATTCTGAAAGGTAAACAGGGCCGTTTCCGTCAAAACTTATTGGGTAAACGTGTCGATTACTCGGCCCGTTCGGTAATTGTTGTAGGTCCGAACCTGAAATTACACGAATGCGGTTTACCAAAAGATATGGCTGCCGAGTTGTTCAAACCGTTTATCATTCGTAAGATGATCGAACGTGGTGTTGTAAAAACTGTAAAATCGGCTAAAAAGATCGTCGACCGTAAGGACCCATTAGTTTGGGATATATTGGAAAATGTGCTGAAAGGTCACCCTGTATTGCTTAACCGTGCGCCTACATTGCACAGGTTGGGTATCCAGGCTTTCCAGCCGAAACTGGTTGAAGGTAAAGCTATCCAATTGCACCCGTTAACCTGTACCGCGTTCAACGCCGACTTTGACGGTGACCAGATGGCTGTGCATGTGCCGCTTGGCAATGCCGCTATTTTGGAAGCCCAGATACTGATGCTTGCGTCGCACAACATCCTGAACCCTGCCAATGGCACGCCTATTACAGTACCGTCGCAGGACATGGTGCTTGGTTTGTATTACATAACCAAGGGCCGTAAAACTGATGCCGGCCGTACCATTAAAGGTGAAGGATTATCATTCTACTCGGCAGAAGAGGTTATTATCGCCTATAACGAGAAGAAACTTGACCTGCATGCCTTTATTAAGGTTAAAGCAACCGTTAAGGAAAAAGACGGAAGCCATGTTAATAAATTGATAGACACAACCGTTGGCCGTGTGTTATTTAATCAGCATGTTCCGGTTGAGGTGGGTTATATTAATGAACTGCTGACCAAAAAATCATTACGTGATATTATTGGCGAAGTAGTGAAAGTAACCGGTATGGCGCGTGCCGCCCAGTTCCTTGACGACATCAAGGAATTAGGTTTCCAGATGGCGTTCCAGGGTGGTTTATCGTTTAACCTGAAAGACATTAATATCCCTGCTGAAAAAGTTACACTTATCGAACAAGCTTCTAAACAGGTGGAAGAGGTAATGGGCAACTACAACATGGGTTTCATTACCAATAACGAACGTTACAACCAGATCATCGATATCTGGACACGTATCAATAACCGTTTGACTGCAAACGTGATGGAGATATTGTCGACGGATAACCAGGGCTTCAACTCGGTTTACATGATGCTTGACTCAGGCGCGCGTGGTTCGAAAGAGCAGATCCGCCAGTTGGCAGGTATGCGTGGTTTGATGGCCAAGCCTCAGAAATCAGGCTCGGGTGGTGAAATTATCGAAAACCCGATCCTTTCAAACTTTAAAGAAGGTTTGTCAGTATTGGAATACTTCATCTCAACCCACGGTGCACGTAAAGGTTTGGCGGATACAGCTTTGAAAACTGCTGATGCGGGTTACCTGACCCGTCGTTTACATGACGTGGCGCAGGACATGATCGTTGGCGAAACCGATTGCGGTACTTTGAGAGGTATTTTCACTACAGCGTTGAAGGACAACGAAGATATTGTTGAACCATTGTACGACCGTATTTTGGGACGTACATCGCTGCATGAAGTTCATGACCCTATCACCAACGAATTGTTGGTATTAGCAGGTCAGGATATTGACGAAGACATTGCCAAAAAAATAGAAAATTCGCCTCTTGAAGGTATCGAAATACGCTCGGTGTTGACATGTGAAAGCAAACGTGGCGTTTGTGCTTTATGCTATGGCCGTAACCTTGCAAGCGGTAAACGCGTGCAGATGGGTGAGGCGGTAGGTGTAATTGCGGCGCAATCCATTGGTGAGCCGGGTACCCAGCTTACATTGCGTACATTCCACGTGGGTGGTACCGCATCTAACATTGCGGCTGAATCACAAATCAATGCCCGTTTCGAAGGTATTATCGAGTTCGAAAACGTACGTACCGTACCTTTCGAAACCGAAGAGGGCCCTGTTGAAGTGGTATTGGGCCGTTCGGGCGAGTTCCGCATTCTTGAACAAGGCAGTAACAAAGTGATCATGACCAACAACATTCCATACGGTTCATACCTGTATGTGAAGGATGGTAGCAAGATTACCAAAGGCGACCGTATTTGTTCGTGGGATCCGTACAACGCGGTGATCATCTCTGAGTTTGCCGGTGTTGCCCAGTTCGATGCTGTATTGGAAGGTATCACTTTCCGCGAAGAATCGGACGAGCAGACAGGCCACCGTGAAAAAGTGATTATTGATACCCGTGATAAAACTAAAAACCCTGTTATCCAGATTGCTGATAATAAGGGTAACTTGGTAAAAGGTTATAACATCCCTGTGGGTGCGCATATTGCCGTAGACGAAGGTGAAAAGATCAAGACCGGCCAGGTTATTGCCAAAATTCCTCGTTCAACAGGTAAAACCCGCGATATTACAGGTGGCTTGCCACGTGTAACTGAGTTGTTTGAAGCTCGTAACCCGTCGAACCCTGCGGTAGTTACCGAGATTGATGGCGTAGTGACCTTAGGTGGCGTTAAACGCGGTAACCGCGAGATCACCATCGAGTCGAAAGACGGGCAGATCAAAAAATACCTTGTTCCGCTGTCAAAACACATCCTGGTACAGGACAACGACTTTATTAAGGCTGGTATGCCATTGTCTGACGGTTCTATCTCGCCTGCGGATATCCTGGCTATCAAAGGCCCTGCCGCTGTGCAGGAATACCTGGTGAATGGTATACAGGAAGTTTACCGTTTGCAGGGTGTGAAGATTAACGACAAGCACTTTGAAGTTATCGTACACCAGATGATGCAGAAAGTACAGATCGAAGATGCCGGCGACACCCGTTTCCTTGAAAAAGAAGCTGTTGACGGATGGGATTTCATGATGGAAAATGATGACATCTATGATAAGAAGGTTGTTATTGAACCAGGTGACTCAACTACCCTGAAGCCAGGCCAAATAGTTTCAGTTAGAAGGCTCCGCGATGAGAATTCGGTATTGAAACGTAAGGATATGAAGCTGGTTGAAGTGCGCGATGCTATCGCTGCTACTTCGAGCCCACTGTTGCAGGGTATCACCCGCGCGTCGTTAGGCACCAAGTCGTTCATCTCCGCAGCATCGTTCCAGGAAACTACGAAAGTACTGAACGAGGCCGCTATAGCAGGTAAAAAGGACAACATGCTTGGCCTGAAGGAAAATGTGATCGTAGGTCACCTTATCCCGTCAGGAACAGGTTTGCGTGTGTATGAGAATATCCGCGTAGGTTCGCAGGAGGAATTTGACCGCCTGATGGCTTCAAAAACGGAAGAAGTTGAAGCATAAGCAACAATTCTAATACGTAAAAGCCGCTTGTTTTTAATAACAAGCGGCTTTTTTTATACTAAAAAGGTTGAAAAATGCCCGGCACAAGTATAGAAAACCTACATATTTTCCACGATCTTATTTCTGACCGCATACAGTACCAGACCTATCCTGCTTTTTATGTTAAGTTTTTCAAATAACTGATCGCGGTATGAGTCTACGGTACGTAAACTTGCATTCATTTTTTCTGCTACCTCTTTATAGGTCAATTCGGAACAAACTAACTTTAAGAATTCGATTTCCCGGGGTTTTAAGCTGTCAATTTCACTACCCGGACTTTTTACAGGTTTGCTTCCTCCATTAACAAGAAAATCGGTAACATAATCAGGATAATAGTACCCCCCCTTGCTGACGATATCCAAGGCTTCTTTAAATTCAGTTAACTCCGCATCCTTATGTAAATAGCCTTTAACTCCATTTTGTGCCATATTTAAAACAGTTTCCTCGCTATGGTTCATTGATAATGCAATAACAGATATCTCCGGAAAGTTGTCTCTAAGCCATACTACCGTCGAGGCGCCATCCATTATAGGCATAAATTGATCCATTACCACAATTTGTGGCCTTGTAAGCTGCATTTTAAGTTTATGAATAAAATCCAGCCCGTCAGACGCAGTAAATAATACAGAATACCCGCGAAATCTATTGATCATGACCTCAAGGCTACGGCTAAATAACTTATGGTCATCAACAACGGCAACAGTTACAGATCTCATATAAATTATAATTTTTGGACATGGTTAATAATTAACTCTATTTTACACCCCTCCTGCGGCTTGCTAAAGACGGTTAGGTTCCCCTTCAATAATTTTGCTCTTCTCCGCATGCTGTCTAATCCCAGGCCTTTTCTTTTGCCCTCGCCTGAGAAGCCTATGCCGTCATCTGTTATTGTTAGCTTCAAATGCTTTTTATCGCTGGTCATGCGAACAAATATGTTTTTGGCACCAGCATGTTTAAGAATGTTACTAATTGCTTCCTGGAAAATCCGGTAGATTAAAAGCTGATTTTCAGGATTTATGGCATTGACAGTTTCACTGATATCTAATGAAGCGACCAACTGATTACTTATGTTTAATCTTTCAACATCTTTTTTTATCGTATCAGTGAGGCTACCTTTCAGAAGTTTGCCATGATACAACCCATGGGTAAATTGACGCAGGTCGTCCATTACCTCGCTCACAAGCTCTTTGGTGTCGTCAATCTGGCTATTCATGTTCAAATTCAGCTTGATCACAGAAAGGGCCTGACCTATGTGATCGTGTATTTCCCTGCTTATGTGCTGGCGTTCTTTTTCGGCAATAAGTTCTTTTTCGAATTGCAACTTTTGCCTGTTTAGTTTATTAAGATAGTAATATCTTAAAACGCCAACCACAATGAGCAGAAATGTAACTGTTTCTAAAGATTCGAACCACCACGTTTGCCACCAGGGTCGACGAATAGTAAAGGTCATAATAAATGGCTTGCTTGATAAGCCCGATTGTGGCTTAATGGCCAGGGCTTCAAATTGATAATCTCCCGGCATTAAGGATGCAAAGTGAAAATTACGCTCGCCTGGCCTGGCATAAAGCCATTTGGTTGAATCGTTGTCTTCAAGGCGATATTTTATAACGATATCTTTTGCATCAAAAAGGTATGGGGTACCGAGTGATATTTGTATATCATTAAGTAAATAAGGTAGTTTCAAATTATTTACTATCGAGGTATCTTTGTGATTAATGAATAATGAATTTAGATAAATGCCAACAGTGTCACCCTTTTTCTGTACAGGCCTAATTTTATACAATCCGTTTAGCACAGTAAAATAGCAATTGTTGTCGAGCTCGTTGGCATCTGTTAAAAAGATGTTATCTGCGGTTGGAAAAGGGTACTTGTAAATTAATTTAAAAGTTTCCAGGCTAAAGATCTGGATTGACCCACTTGTATGAACCCACAAATTGCTATTAATGACTTCGATATTTACAATATCATTTGACAATAAGCCATCATCTGAAGTAAGGCTTTTTACATGATTCCCTTTAAGGATTCTTATACCATTATTAAAGGTTCCGATAATCACCAGATTGTCATGAGCTGTTAGACAAGAGGCAAATACTGGTAAATTATCAAGATAAAATGGGCTAATACCCGAACTATTTATCTTATACAGACCATCTTTAGTAGAAACCCATATTGTTTGCGTATCAGGCGAATAGCAAATGGCACGGCTTCGTTTTCCAAAGGACAAAAATCTGGAGTTACTGCCATATATGGTGTACTTTTTATCAACGAGTCCTTTAAATCTTTTTTTAAAAATATCGAAAGTATACTGGTCATCCTTGTCCGGGAGAACAATCATACTATTAGAAGAGGCCATAAGCAGTGCGCCGTCAACTTGATCTGCTTGTTTAAGCGACGTGACAAGATCGATAGATTTTAAGAAATGACTTTTGATCTGGAAGATATAGGTATAAACCGGCGAGCCAATCAAAATGTTGTCATCGTTTAATAACTTAAGGTAAGTTATTCCGCCATGACTGACCGGTAAAGTAGTTAGAAGTGCTGACTGATTAGTAATTGTGTTATAGGAAATGAGCATGCCACTCTGTGTCCCCAGCAATAAGGTTTTCCCTTTTTTTACCATACATTTGATCAAATCATTCTTGCTCAAGTGTACTAAACAATTGCTTTGTAACGTATCTGACCTTAATGAATCCGTTAGGATGCCATGTTGCAGGCTCCCGTACCAACAATGTCCTTCCTTATCGACAGCTATGCAACTAATATTGTATCCTTTTATCGATTTGACTTTGCTATCGTTTGGAAGGCTTGAGTTGATCGAGTTGATCCAGTATTTGTTATTAACGATAGAAATCGTGTTGATAAAGCTATCAAATTGCTTTTGCTCGCACACTTTTACGGTATCATTGCTAACCCAAAGTTTATAAAAGGTGTTCGAAGGATTTCGGAACATAAAGCTTGTATCCTTGTAAGTAGAGCGGCTGAGTGTTAAGCTATTGGAAATTTGCCCATCATCGCCTTTCAAAACGGCTGTTTTTAGGCCCGTCCGGGGCTGGTAAATAAACCAGTAGCCGCTGCCGTAGAGCAGTACTTTGTCTTTTAATATGCACAATGACGATGTCGATCTGTTGGGCGCGTTAATGCAATGTTCATAATGACATTGCAGCGTATTGATATCGCAGATAAACAGCCCTTTCTTTGAAGTTGCAACAAGCAAGTTGCCCAGTAGCCCCATCCTTGGGAAAACACTTTCGGACGCACTTTTATACGCGTCGAGCAAAGTCATGTGACCGTTCTCGATATAAAATATTTGCCCGGTGAAGTTAATGAACCAGATGCGGCCAAGTTTATCTTCCAATAAATTAGTTGTAGCAAGCGACGCCTGCTGAGGGTTCGAAAAATTGGTAAAACTTATGCCATCGTATTTGGAAATACCCGCATCGTGGGCGATCCACAAAAATCCCTTGCTGTCGGTAAGCAGGTCGTAAACTTCGGTCGACCGCAGACCTGTTATCTGTCTTAAAGCAGGCGCCTGTGAGGAACATCTGTTGGCATAAACCAATGCAAAAAGACTTAACGATAGAAATTTAAGTAAATTAATCATAGATAATTTGAAACACTGATTCACCGCACTGTTTCCATAATTGGGTTTCTGATCGTAATGCTTCTAAAATACATATTAAAAATATTTTTCAGCGGGAAATTCAGTTTTTGATTGTTTATGCGGCGTTACGGCAGGCAAACCGATGAGCTTAAGTCACAAAATGAAGAAGGTTTTTTTAACAATTCTATTTTCTATTAAAAGCCTTGCACATGACGGGGATTCCGGGTTTTTTGAATATTTTTGTAAAGCCTTCTGTCAAAATGGAAGGCTTTACTATTTTCGTGCTATGGAAGAACAAAATGAAAATCAGTTGAATATCGAACTTTCTGAAGAAATAGCAGAAGGTATTTATTCCAACCTGGCCATTATCACCCACTCCAATTCGGAATTTGTACTGGATTTTATACGCGTAATGCCAGGTGTGCCAAAAGCTAAGGTGAAATCGAGGATAGTTTTAACGCCGGAGCATGCTAAACGCCTTTTAACGGCAATTCAGGACAACATTGAGAAGTTTGAAGCCGTAAACGGCCGTATCAAGATACAAGCCGAGCCAACAGGCTTTCCGATGAATTTCGGCGGAACAATGGGGCAGGCATAAATAGTGAAAATCAGGCATGATCGGAATGCAGATCATTTTAAACAATTGCTGCCAATTAAAGTTTAGGACTTAGAATTTAACATCTCATAATGGAAAAAAACGCTAAAATATACATTGCAGGACACCGCGGAATGGTTGGTTCGGCCATCTACCGAAAATTACAAAAAGAAGGATACGCAAATATCGTTACCCGTATATCGGCAGATCTTGATTTGCGGGTACAGGCTGACGTAGCCGATTTTTTTGCAGATGAAAAGCCTGATTATGTGTTTTTAGCTGCTGCCAAAGTAGGAGGGATCGTGGCTAATAACACGTACCGGGCAGAATTTTTGTATGAGAACCTGCAGATTCAAAATAATATTATCCACTCATCTTACTTAAATGGCGTAAAAAAGCTGATGTTCCTGGGGTCAAGCTGTATTTACCCTAAGATGGCCCCGCAGCCATTGAAGGAAGACTACCTGCTAACAGGGCCGTTAGAACAAACCAACGAACCTTATGCTATTGCCAAAATAGCCGGCATTAAAATGTGCGATGCTTACCGGGCGCAATATGGTTGTAATTACATTTCGGTAATGCCAACCAATTTGTATGGGTACAACGATAATTATCACCCTGAAAACTCGCACGTATTGCCGGCACTAATTCGTCGTTTCCACGAAGCTAAAGTGCAAAACCTGCCCGATGTAACGATTTGGGGAACAGGTTCACCCAAGCGCGAGTTCCTGTTCGCTGACGACCTGGCCGAGGCTTGCTTTTACCTGATGCAGAATTATGACGAAGAGGGGCTTGTAAACATTGGCACGGGTGAGGATATTTCTATAAAGGACCTGGCGCTTTTGATCAAAGATATCGTCGGCTACCAGGGCGAGATCAAATTTGATACGTCGAGACCTGATGGTACACCACGCAAATTAATGGATGTAACCAAACTGCACAGTAAGGGGTGGAAACATACCATAGAGTTGCCGGAAGGAATAAAAATGGCTTATACCGATTTCCTGTCGCATAAGGCCAAAGGGGTTTAAAATATCGATTATGAATATAACGGCGACACCGCTTGAGGGTTGTCTCATCATTGAACCCAAGGTTTTTGGTGACGAGCGTGGTTATTTTTTTGAAAGTTTCAATCAGTTGAAATTTGCTGAATTTACAGGTCAGGATACAATATTCATCCAGGATAACCAGTCATATTCGACAAAGGGTGTGCTCCGCGGCCTGCATTTTCAAAAAGGTAGCTCGGCACAAGCCAAATTAGTAAGAGTAGTTAAAGGAGAAGTGTTGGATGTTGCTGTTGATTTGCGAAAAGGTTCCAAAACCTATGGGCGGCATTTCGATATCAGGCTTTCCGATAGAAATAATTTGCAATTACTTATACCGCGTGGCTTTGCACATGGTTTTGTCGTTTTAAGCGATGATGCCATATTTCAGTATAAATGCGATAATTATTACGATAAATCGGCCGAGGGCGGGTTGCATTATGCAGATCCGGCATTTGCCATCAATTGGATATTGCCGAACGATCAATTGATCATATCAGAAAAAGATATCGAATTACCTAACTTAGCTGATGCCGGTGATGCCGGCTTTTAAAGCCTTATAGTAATGAGCAACATTGTAGTTTTCGGAGCATCCGGCCAGTTGGGTCAATGCCTGAAAAAGGTAGCTGAAAACAGGGGACTGAATGGAATATTTTTTCCACCCGAAGGCGAAGCGGATATATTGAATATTGAACTGCTTAAGAAAGTTTTTGAAACTTATAAACCAGGTTGGTGTATCAATTGTGCTGCCTATACAGCTGTTGATAAAGCCGAAGATGATATTGACACCGCGCGTAAGATAAATAAAACCGGAGCGGAAAATATTGCGGCGCTTTGTAAAGAATACCAGTCGGTATTAATTCATACATCAACAGACTTTGTTTTTAAAGGAAATAAACCTGTTCTGTTGACCGAGGAAGATGTGGCTGAACCGGCGAGTATTTACGGCCTTACCAAACTGGAAGGTGAGCAAGCGGTAGCAATGATATTAAATGATCATTACACCCTACGTACCAGCTGGCTTTATTCTGAATACGGAAATAATTTTGTTAAAACTATGTTGCGGCTCGGTGCTGAGCGGGATGAATTGAAGATAGTAGCTGACCAGGTAGGAACTCCAACTTATGGCATGGACCTTGCTGACTGCATATTACACATAATTTCAGGTGACAAGATAGCTTACGGCACCTATCATTACAGCAACGAAGGCGTGGCATCATGGTACGACTTTGCAAAGGCCATTTTTGATATATCGGCGACGAAGGTAAAAACCCTGCCTATAAAAACGTCCGAATATCCGGTAAAGGCCGTTCGGCCGGCTTATTCGGTGATGGACAAATCGAAAATAAAGCAAACATTTGATATCGAAATTCCATATTGGCGCGATAGTTTAATAACTTGCATTAATAATCTTTGACCTTATGAAAGGCATCATATTAGCGGGCGGTTCGGGTACACGGCTTTTCCCGATCACCAAAGCCATCAGCAAGCAGCTGATGCCGATCTACGATAAACCTATGATCTATTATCCGCTGTCAGTATTAATGATGGCAGACATTCGTGAAATATTGATCATCACCACCCCTGAAGATAGCGATAGTTTTAAACGTTTGTTAGGAGACGGGCACGATCTGGGTTGCCAGTTTGAATACGCGGTACAGGCTTTCCCTAACGGGTTGGCGCAGGCTTTCGTAATAGGAGAGCAATTCGTCGGTGACGACAAGGTAGCATTGATATTGGGCGACAATATCTTTTATGGAACCGGGTTTGGCGAATTGATCAAAGGCTTTAATGATGTGGATGGGGCGGCGATATTTGCTTATAAGGTTTCTGACCCTGAGCGTTATGGTGTAGTTGAATTTGACAGCGAGTTTACGGCGCTATCCATTGAGGAAAAACCTGTGAAGCCTAAATCATCTTATGCTGTACCGGGGCTGTATTTTTACGATAATGAGGTGGTGCATATTGCCAAAAATATAAAGCCGTCTCCACGGGGAGAATTTGAAATAACGGATGTTAATAAAGCTTATCTCGAAAGAAAGAGGTTGCATGTGGGTGTAATGGACAGGGGCACGGCCTGGCTGGATACAGGCACCTTTGATTCGTTGAGCGATGCGACCGAGTTTGTGCGCGTTATAGAAAAACGCCAGGCGACCAAAATCGGCTGTATTGAGGAGGTAGCTTTTCGTCACGGTTTTATTGATGAGCAGCAATTAAGCGTACTAGCCGAAAAATATGTTAAGAGCGGGTACGGTATGTATCTGAAAAGTTTACTGCAATAAATAACGCCTGCCTTAAACTTCAGACAAGCCTTTCAGCGCATTTTCAACCATGGCGACGCTACCGGCCGGGATCCATTTGATATCCTGATCTTTGCGGAACCAGGTGAGTTGCCGCTTGGCAAAACGGCGTGTATTTTGCTTAATTAGCGAAATAGCGGTTTCAAGATCTGTTTTGCCATCGAAGTAGTCAAATAATTCGCTGTAACCCACCGTGTTTAAAGCATTAAGGTGCCGGTAAGGCAAAAGGGTTTTTACTTCATCCACCAGCCCTTGTTTTACCATGTCGTCGACTCGCTGATTTATACGTTGATATAATAGTTCCCTCGGAAAATCGATCCCTATTTTTATGCACCGGAAGGGTCGTTCGTGCGCGGCTGACTTGTGATAAGACGAAAAAGGCAAGCCTGTGCTTTCAAAAACTTCCAACGCCCTGATCATTCGCTGAGGATTATTTAGGTCTACCATTTGATAATAGACCGGGTCGGTTTCTTTTAGCCTGTCCTGTAAATAAGCGAGCCCTTTTTCTTCAAATTCTTTATTGAGTTTGTTCCTGAGTTCCGGTGAGGCGGAAGGTAATTCGTCAAAGCCTTCGGAAATAGCCCTGATATATAGCCCGGAACCACCAACCATAATGGCGGTATTATGGGTTTTAAATATGGTTTCAAGCAGCTCGAGACCTTGCTTTTCAAAATCGCCAACCGAGAAATTCTGTTTGATGGAATGGGAATTAACGAAATGGTGTGTAGCGTGGTCCAGTTCTTCCGCGGTAGGTTTAGCGGTGCCGATAGACATTTCCCGGTAAAACTGCCGCGAATCGGCCGAAATGATTTCGGTATTCAATCTTTTGGCAAGATCAATTGCCAGCGCAGTTTTACCCGATGCGGTGGGGCCAAGTATGATTAAAAGGGTTTTTAAAGTGCTCATAATTCATTCAATTCACTCCATGAACCATGAACTATTTAATCGCGGTCAATCAATAATCATCATGACGAGAAGAGGTACCTTCATCTTCAAAGCCCTCGTTGTCAGAAAATTCGCTGCCAAATTCATCTTCTTCTTCCTCGTCAGCAGTGGCCGTTGGCTCATCGTGCTCTTCAAGGCCTTCGGAATCGGCGACCTCGCTAAACCCTTCCTCTTCAGCGTCTTCCTCAGAAAATTCCAACTCGTTCAAAAAGTCGAACTCATCGGCAGCAGGCGGAAGCACTGCGGGGTTAAATACATTACCAAATTGTTTCGGAGCTTCGCCAACTGATTTTATGATTGCTGGGTACTGAGTCCCGGGATTTTCATCCAATATGATCTTTAATAATTCGACGTGGAAATCAAACGGGCGGTCGAAATTGAAGGTATAATAAAATTTTTGGTGCGGGTCATCAATACGATTGCTTAGCTTCACTTTATCCATCAGCACCACGCCACGGTCTATCCTCCGCTGGTTGGGCATAAATGTAATCTCTTCGCCTTTGATCCATTGATCGTTGCTTATATAAAAAGAAGATGGATATTCGCAGTTATAGCCGGTAGACTGATGAATTGCACGGTGAAGATCTTCAAATGTCTGATTGGATTTGACATCGATCTCGCGCATTACATCATCATAATCTTCAAAAGTAACCCTGAACCTGTATAGTGCCATTTGTAGTGGTAGTATTGTTTTGCAAAAATAAGTTTTAAATTTTAATTATTAGCCGCCACAACTTTTAAGCCAATTTCTTCGCCTCTGCGGATAGTAAATTCGATTGCCGCTTCGCGCGAGTTGGGTATTTCGCCCTCCAGTATCGCTTCGCGTATCTGATTTTTAATAATTCCTACCTCACGACCCTCTTTAATGCCGAATATGTGCATAATATCCGTGCCGGAAACCGGTGGCTGCCAGTTGCGTATCTGGTCGCGCTGCTCAACATCTTTTAATTTTTGCTGAACAAGCTCAAAATTATTCCGGTACTTTTTTACTTTGTATTCATTTTTCGTGGTAATGTCTGCTTTACACAACAGCATGAGTGCCTCTATATCATCTCCGGCATCAAATAATAATCGCCTTACCGCAGAATCGGTCACTACATCCTGTGCCAATACAATGGGCCGTAGATGCAGCTGAACCATTTTTTGAACGAATTTCATTTTTTCGTTCAACGGTAATTTTAGTGCCGCAAATATTTTTGGTACCATGCGCGCACCTTTGTCCTCGTGGCCGTGGAATGTCCAACCATGCCCGGGTTCGAATCGTTTGGTATGGGGCTTGGCAATGTCGTGCAAAATAGCGGCCCAGCGAAGCCATAGGTCGCTTGTGGTTTCGCAAATATTATCCAAAACCTGCAACGTATGGTAAAAATTATCCTTGTGGCCTTTTCCATCTATGTATTCCACACCATACAGATTGGCCATCAGCGGGAATATTTTATTCAGCAAACCGGTATCGAACAGATATTTAAAACCGATAGATGGTTTAGGCGACAGAATGATCTTATTCAGTTCCTCGGTTATTCTTTCCTGCGATATGATGGAAATACGTTCCACGTTAGACCTGATCGCTTCGAGCGCAGCCGGATCGATAGTGAAATTGAGCTGAGAAGCAAAGCGTATGGCACGGAGCATCCTCAGCGGATCGTCGGAAAAAGTCTCTACCGGGTTCAGTGGTGTGCGTATCAGTTTGCGCTCCATATCTTTCACACCATCAAAGGGGTCCAGCAATTCGCCCAACTGGTCCGGGTGCAAAGCTATAGCCAGGGCGTTGATGGTAAAATCGCGGCGTTTTTGATCATCCTCCAGCGTGCCGTTTTCCACTATAGGCTTGCGCGAGTCGGACCGGTAGGATTCCTTACGGGCTCCAACAAATTCCACTTCGACATCTTTGTATTTTAGCATTGCCGTTCCAAAATTTTTGAAAACAGCCAGTTTTACGTGTAGTTTTTTTGCAACCCGTTCGGCAAATTCTATACCGTTACCCATTACCACAATATCGACATCCTTAGACGGACGATGCAAAAGCAGATCCCTCACAAAACCACCTATGGCATAAGCGTGAACGTTTTGTTCGGTAGCGGTTTGCGTTACAATGCCAAATAAAGGATGCTGCAGGTGTTGTTTCATCAGGCTACAAAAATCGTAATTAGTACGGCTAAAACCATAAATAAATTAGCGACGCAAAAATTCGAAGCGCCCATCAGGCTGTAAACGCATAATAGTGGAGGGCTTTTTGAGTTCGGTATTTTGCTGTTCCAGGTCCACCACGTAATCTACGCCGCCGATGATCTCAGGGTCCACCTGGTTGAAATTCTGCGGAGACGGCCTGCCGCTGATGTTAGCCGACGTAGATACCAATGGCTTGCGTAATCTTTGTATCAATTGCCGGCAGAAGTCGTGCCTGGCAACGCGGATACCAACACTGCCATCCTCACTGATGATGGCCGGAGAAATATTTTTGGCGCCAGGCATAACCAGTGTTAATGGATTTTCGGCGAATTCTATTAACTCATAAGCTACTTGAGGCACTTCTTTAATGTAGCTTTCCAGGCGATTTTCGGTATCCAGCAGGATGATCATGCTTTTGGCTTCGTCGCGTTGTTTAAGCTCATATATCCTTTTTACGGCATCAGTATTGGTAGCATCGCAGCCGATGCCCCAAATGGTGTCGGTGGGGTACAGAATTATACCACCATCCTGTACAATTTTCAGTGCTTTGGCAACCTCGTCTCTAAGCATTTTGTAGTATGTTTTTATAAATATCGAACATTTGGCCGGCCAGTATTTTGTCATCAAAATTAGCCGAATATTCCCTGCCCTCAGCAATCATTTTTTGACGAAGCCCTTCGTCCCCTAAAACAAGGTTCAGCTTTTCGGCCAGCCCATTTACATCGTCGGGCGCAGCGTATTGACTGCATGGTCCGCCCGCTTCTTCCAGGCACGAACCGGTAGCTGCAATAACGGGGACGCCGGAGCAGAGCGCTTCAAGCACGGGTATACCAAACCCTTCATAACGCGACGGGTAGACGAAAATTTTGGCCGATTGGTATAACGCCGGAAGTTCGTCGAAGCTCACTGAATTCAGGAATATTACACGGTTTGCTATGTGATGCAGGTCTATAGCTCGTTTAACCTTGTTGAAATAAGCAGTTTGCCGGCCAACAACCACCAATTTAATATCGTAATTCAGCCCCGGTAGGGCATTGATCAATTGAAGCAAGTTCTTGCGCTCTTCAATGGTACCCACGCTTAAGATAAACTCAGCAGGCAGGTCATATTTTTTTAAAACAGCTTGTTTTTCCTGTTCTGAACTGTCTTTTTTAAAGATGGGATCGCAACCCTGGTATACCACTTCGATTTTCTCAGCCGGGATATTTAAAAGATCAATAAGATCCTGTTTGGTGCGTTTGCTTATGGCGACTATTTTATCAGCCACACGGCAGGCATGCTTTAACTTTGAGCTATAGATCAATCTATTGATAGCACCGAAATATTGCGGAAACCGCATAAATATCAAGTCATGCACAGTTACAACCGATCGGATGCCTTTTTTATCGATACCCCGGGGAAGCTCGTGACTAAGGCCATGGTAAAGGTCTACCTGGTCGCGTTTCAGATCCTTTACAACACCTGCGCTGCGCCACAGCGAGGTAAAAAATTTGGAACGCGGAACAACGGCCACCACATTCTGAAAGCCCGATGGAAAACTAAGCCCGTTTTGGTGCCTTATTTTTGGCGTGTAAAGGAAATACGTATTTTGCGGATAATACGACACCATTGACCGGATAAGCCACCGGCTATAGTTGCCCAGCCCCGTCCGGTTTAAAAAAGCGCGTTTGGCATCGTACCCGATACGCATTTATACTGCTACGTTATTTTCCCTCAAAGCATCATTAAGAGAGGTCTTTTTGTCTGTCGACTCCTTACGTTTGCCGATGATGAGCGCACAAGGCACCTGGTAGTCGCCGGCGGGGAATGTTTTAGTATAAGAGCCCGGTATAACAACAGATCTTTCGGGCACTATTCCCTTATATTCAACCGGGCGGTCGCCGGTCACATCGATGATCTTGGTTGATGCTGTCAAAACTACGTTTGCGCCCAATACAACCTCTTTTTCAAGATGCACACCTTCAACTACGATAGCTCTCGAACCCAGGAAACAATTATCCTCAATAATAACGGGTGAAGCCTGTACCGGTTCCAATACGCCGCCGATACCGACGCCGCCGCTTAAGTGGCAGTGTTTTCCAACCTGTGCGCACGAACCTACCGTGGCCCATGTATCAACCATGGTACCTTCATCTACATACGCGCCTATATTAACATATGATGGCATCATGATGACGCCTTTGGCCAGGTAGGCGCCATAACGGGCAATGGCGTGAGGTACTACACGAACACCGGTTTTTTTATAGTCGGTTTTCAATTTCATTTTATCATGGAAAACGAAAGGGCCCACCGATATCTCTTCCATATTGCGTATAGGAAAATAAAGTATTACAGCCTTTTTTATCCATTCGTGTGTATGCCAGCGGTGTGCAATAGGTTCAGCTACCCGCATTTCGCCTTTGTCAAGACCTTGTATCACCGTTTCAATAGCGGTTGTATAATCACGATTTGCCAGCAGGTTGCGGTCTTCCCAGGCCTCTTCGACCAATTTTTTTAGATTTTGCATCGGTAAAATTAAACTTTTGACAAATTAAAGGATTTTGGTGCAGATTTGTTTATGCAATATTTGCTTAAGTTTAATACCTGTAATACTAATAAAACGTTATTTCAAGTATGCCGGAAAAGGAAAAACTGAGAATAGATAAATACCTGTGGGCGATAAGAGTATTTAAAACCCGTACACTGGCAACCGAAGCCTGCAAAGCGGGCAGAGTAAAGCTGGATGGCCAGAACATAAAGCCGTCGCACGAGGTAAGGATAGGCGAGGTGTACCAGGTATCCAAGGGTATTGAGCGGAAAGTGATAAAGGTGACCGGCTTGCTTGAAAACAGGATGGATGCTAAAAGTGTGGTGAATTTTTTCGACGACGAAACGCCGATGGAGCAGACCAGCCAGTTCAAATCGTTGTTTCATGCGCCCCTGCTAAAACGCGACCGCGGGACCGGCAGGCCGACAAAGCGTGACAGGAGAAATATAGATGAGTTGAAGAGCGGGTTTTTTGAAAAGGGGGAGTAAGTTTGCTTTATCAATCCGGGGTTTAAATTGTTGAAAATAAAAGTTTTAAATCATGGCCGCAGTATGGAGGGCAGGCAGCCGCGCAGCAATGTTATGGCTGCGTAGCATGCACCTCAATTCGTTTTTATTAATAAAAAAATATATTTTTGCCGCGAACGCCTCATGAAGAAAATTTTTACCATCCCCAACTATACATCATGAAAAAAAATATCTGCAGGAGTATATTGTGGTTTTTTGTCCCTATCGTGTTTCTTAACTCCTGCGCTAATCAAAAAAAATTCATTTACTTTCAAAACACAGCCAATTGGCCCGATACCATAAATGTATCAAAAGCTTATATACCCAAAATACAGTCGGGTGATATTTTGTCCATACCGGTTAACTCGTTAAGTTCGGCGGCAAGTAGCTTTTTCAATCCTTTTTCAGGAAGTTCGGGCACCGGCATAGCCGCACCGGATGCCAATAATAATGGCAACGCATCTGTAGGAGTGCCTCAAACGTCACTAACGCAGTCAGCTTCAACAGGTTACCTGGTTGATGCCAATGGCGAGATCGAAATGCCGCTTTTGGGCTCGGTAAAAGTTGCGGGACTAACAACTACCGAGGCAAAGGATACCATAAAAAACAAATTAAGATTTTGGTTAAAGGAGCCAACCGTAAATGTCAGGTTTGTAAATTATAAAATATCTGTAATGGGCGAAGTTATGCACCCATCAGTATATGTAATTCCGAACGAAAGGGTTACCCTGCCAGAAGCAATAACCATGGCCGGCGATCTTACGCCGTTCGCCCGATATGACAATATACTTGTCATCCGTAATGACGACGGTAAAAAAGAATTTGGAAGAGTTAACCTAAACAGCAGGGAGGTGTTCTCATCGCCCTATTATTATCTCCATTCGGGCGACCTTGTTTATGTGGAACAAGGAAGAGTTAAGGCCCTGCAAAATGACCCGGTAATAAGATACTTACCGGTTGCTTTAAGCACCCTGGCTGCAATTGCACTGCTTGTTTACAGATCAAAGTAACTTATCAATTAAAGATCATTTTTGACTATTTTTAATCAATGGATAATAACGATATTAAGGGATATAGTGCGGTAACAGACGAGGACGATCGGTCCGATTTTGGTGAACTCGTGATGAAATATCTGCATTACTGGAAATGGTATGCAGTGTCAATAATTTTAGCCGTAGCCCTTGCTTTTACCTATATTAAGGTAACCACTCCTCTTTTTCAGATAGAGACAGACCTTTTAATTAAACAGGATAAAGACAATGCTACGCAAGGTGCAGGGGATGATATCCTGAAAAGCATGGACCTGTTCACTTCGGACAAGATCATCGACAATGAGGTCCAGATATTAAAGTCGTATACTTTAATGGAAAAGGTGATCAAGGCTTTGGGACTGGAAGTTTCATACTACGGCGTGGGCAGTGTTAGAAAGTATCCGATCTATAACGATCACTTACCTTTCGAGATAAGACTCATAAAATCGAACGACCAGAGCTATAAGGATCTTATCTCTATTAAGGTACGTGATAGACAGACTGTTGAAATAAACGGTAAAAAGTTCCCGATAAATACGCCGGTACAGACCGAATTCGGGCTACTGGAGTTAACCTGCAAGCGATTTGATGATAAAGTACTGAACCAGGATTTTTATGTTGGTTTTAATAAACTTACGGATCTATACCAAAATTATAGCAATGTATTGAATATCAATCCGGTAAGTAAGGAAGGAACCGTGCTGATCATTACTTTTCAGGACGCGGTTCCGCAGCGGGGGAAGGACATTTTAAACAGGTTGGTGTATGAATATAATAATGCAGCAATAGAAGATAAAAATAAGGTTACATCAAGCACATTGTCTTTCATAAATGAGCGTCTAAAGAGTTTGTCGGAAGAATTGGGGGTTGCTGAAAAAAATGTTGAAAGTTATAAATCCGCGAACAGAATAACGGATATAAGCGCACAGTCGCAAGTATTTATGCAAAGTGTGCAGCAAAATGATGCCGACCTGAGCAAGGTAAATATCCAGCTGAGCGTGTTGAAGAACCTGGAGACCTATGTGCAAAATGAACAGGGAAAATTGCCGTCGATGCTTGGTATAGACGATCCCACGTTGCTTGCGTTGGTAAGCCAATTGGGGGAAGCTGAATTGAGGAAGGCGAGTTTGCTGCAAACAATACCTGAGACCAACCCTATCGTCAATTCAATCAACGACCAGATAAAAGCGCTTAAATCAGCCATTACTCAATCGATACAGAATCTTAAATCGGGGTTGCTGGTAACACAACAGCAACTTCAGGATAAGAATAGCACATTCGAATCGGTGATACAAAAAGTACCGTCGAAAGAACGTGGTTTGCTCGACGTAATGCGCCAGCAGGATATTAAGAACACCCTGTTTAACTTTTTGCTGCAAAAACGGGAAGAACAGGCAATGTCGCTGGCATCGAACCTTGCCGATAGCAGGACCATTGATGTTGCACGCAGCGGCGACATACCGGTAAAACCGGTGATCCCGTTGGTTTTGGGTCTTTTTGTATTCCTGGGCTTAGCAATCCCTACCGGGGTGATATACATAAGGGACATGCTTAATAACAAGATAAAGAAGCGGTCCGATATCGAAAAATTCACACGTATACCGATACTTGCCGAAATTGCCCAATCCGATGAGTCTACTCCATTAATTGCAGTTGAAAAGCCGCGCTCGATGGTTGCCGAACAAATAAGGGCGTTGCGCACAAACCTGCAATTCATTAGCGCCGACCAAACCAGCAAAGTATTGTTATTTACATCAGGGATAAGCGGTGAAGGTAAATCATTTGTGTCGCTTAACCTTGGCGGTAGTTTGGCCATGTCGGGCAAAAAAGTGGTTATCCTGGAACTGGATCTCCGCAAGCCAAAATTACACCAGGCTTTAGGGGTTACAAATAGCCAGGGCCTGTCAAATTACCTGGTATCTAACATGTCGTATAAGGACATAGTAACGCCGATACCGCAGCAATCCAATTATTTTATTATTACGTGCGGCCAGATACCCCCGAATCCGGCTGAATTACTTACCAATGGCCGTATCGAAGTACTGATAAATGAGCTTAAAAAGGAATTCGACTATATAATAATGGATGCGCCGCCGGTTGGGCTGGTAACGGATGCACAGATACTTGGGAAATTTGCTAATGCTACATTATTTATGTTGCGGCATAACTATACCCTTAAAAAGCAGGTTTTCATGCTTGACGAGTTGTATAAAGGCAACAAATTGCCTCATCTCAACATCGTGTTCAATTCTATCGACTATTCTTCAAGCTATGGTTATGGATATGGCTACGGATATGGCTACGGATATGGCGGAGGGTATTACCAGGAAGAGGAGAAAAAGATATCGTGGTTTGCAAAACTTTTTGGGAAAAAATAATCGCCCGGGCATTACTGGGGGTAACGCTTTAACAATTAACATTTCAGAATAAATTAATGATCAATATTCACAATCCCAAAGAAGTTAAAATTGCTATAATTGGATTGGGCTATGTGGGCCTGCCACTTGCTATTGAGTTTGCGAAGCAATACGATGTGCTTGGGTTCGACATAAATGAAGAAAGGGTAAAAGAGCTTAGTGAGGGAACTGACCGGACTAAGGAAGCCAGCATAGATGACCTTAAACTGGTTATCGAAAAAAAGAAAAATGATGGCGACGAAGGACTGCATTTTTCGTCAAATAAAGATGACCTGAAGACCTGCAATGTTTTTATTGTAACTGTGCCCACCCCGATAGATCAGTTCAAAGCGCCGGATCTTACGCCATTACTCAAAGCCTCGGCTATGCTGGGCACAGCACTGAAAAGTGGCGACCTGGTTATTTATGAGTCCACGGTTTACCCGGGATGTACCGAGGAAGACTGCGTTCCGGTACTTGAGAAAACATCCGGATTGAAATTTAATGTCGACTTTTTTGCAGGATATTCGCCTGAACGTATCAATCCCGGCGACAAAGTGAACACATTAACCAAGATAAAAAAGGTTACCAGCGGTTCGACACCGGAAATAGCAGACCAGGTTGATGCATTATACCGGTCGATCATAACTGCCGGCACCCACAAGGCGCCGAGTATAAAGGTTGCAGAGGCTTCAAAAGCAATTGAAAATGCCCAGCGCGATGTAAATATCTCCTTTGTAAATGAACTTGCGCTGATATTCGACCGCATAGGCATCGATACTAACGATGTAATAGAAGCTGCCGCCACAAAGTGGAACTTTCTAAGATACAATCCGGGACTTGTGGGGGGGCATTGTATTGGCGTCGACCCATATTACCTGGCGCACAAGGCGCAATCATTGGGGTATCATCCACAGGTGATCCTGTCGGGCAGGCGCGTAAATGACACAATGGGATCGTTTGTTGCCAACAAGGTAGTTAAGCTGATGATCGACAAGGATCATAAGATAAAAGGCTCGAAAGCTTTGATAATGGGTGTCACGTTTAAGGAAAACTGTCCTGATGTACGCAACACAAGGGTGGTTGATATTTATCATGAATTGGTTCAGTTTGGGCTGGAAGTGGATATTTTTGATCCCTGGGCCAATGTAAACGAAGTTGAACATGAATACGGTATCACCATTCTGAATGAACTGAAGAACAACGTTATCTACGATGCCATAGTTGTAGCTGTCGCACATAACCAATTCCGCGATTTTGAATATCATAAGATCAAGCGAAACAACGGGGTCATTTTCGACACCAAAGCTTTCCTGGACAGGGGGTTGATCGATGGCAGGTTATAATATCTTTTTCTAATGCTGATCGTTTTGCAGCATGCGACTGAATTTTTAATCAACGATCGGAATTGTTCTATTTCAGGGTATGCTCACGGAAGATTATTTTTTTGCTAAAGATTGAAAAATGTGCCGTTTCCTTTCCGGAAAAATGGTAAGCTGAAATATAAATAACGCTTTGCTCAAAAGAATTTTAAAATATTCGCTCGTAGAGGCCACGTATAAAGGAGTTAATAAACTGATCTTACTGATCCTTCCTTTATTTTTAACTGGCAGCTATTTCGGTATTGTCAGCTACTATATCTCTATCGAAGTGCTATTCAGCGTTATACTGATAGCAGGATTTGATAAATTGACGCTAAAATTCTCCAGCACCTTTGGCGATAACAAGCCTTTAAAGTATTCGTTACGAAGCCAGGCGGTTACCTATATAATTGGTACGCTATTGCTGCTGACGTGTTTGCTGTTTGGTATTCAGCAAATAATGGCCGTTCCTATTATCCCCGAACTATGGATGGTATTGACCTGCGCGTTGTTGTCAAACCTGATCATCATACAAAGCAGTTTTTACAGGAGCATTAATGATGTAGCGCGGTATTTTAAAGTGCGTATCCTTTTTATCGGATTGAAGGGGACATTTATTATTGCAGCAGTAGCCATTTGGCCCCTACCTCAAACTTACATTTACGCTAATCTTATAAGCGGTTTTGCTTCTGTTATCCTGTTCAAAGGTTTCTATACAGGAAATTTTGCTAAAACGGTATTCCGGTCGGCACAGTCAAAGTTTTTTCTGAGATTTTCACTGCCCTTTATTTTTCATACTATTGCCACTCAGTTAATGGCGGTGCTCGACAGGTTTTTGTTGTTTCATTTCACCGATACAAAGTCGCTGGGCAGCTATTCACTGTCGTATGCTATAGGCAGCTCCATTGTCTTTTGTTTTATAGGGGTGTCATCCTATATGGAACCTATGATATATAAAGAAACTTCGACCAGGCGTGAATATTTTTTAAACCTTTACTTAAAATATTCATTGGGGATAGGTGTACTTGGGCTATTGTTCCTTTTTGCGCTGATCAAGTTTAACATAGTAGCGCGGTTTTATCATGGATATTCGCACGATACATGGAACAACGCCCTCAGAATTTTAATTTGCCACATGTTTTTACCATTTTATTTTATGGCAAATTATAATCTTACATCAAAGGGAAAAACAATGTCGCTGGCTTCGGTTACCATTACATCGTCTATCATAATGGCTGTAATGACCTACTTTTTTATCCTTTTCTGGAAAGTGGAAGGAGCAGTTTGGGCAGTGTTTTTAACTTATTTTATTTTAGGTTTGCTTGCGTTGTCGCACAAGTACAATCGCTCGGCCAGGGACCTGGGCAAGTACGCCGCGTTTACTGCAATAAATTTGATCTTGTTTTTAGTTGTATGAAGTTTTCCTACATCCTGGTCAATATCATAGTTATTTTATCGGCGTTGCTGGCAAGCGATAAGCTAATTTATGCGTATGGTTATTGGTGGTATGCCGTTCAGCTTATTGCAACATTGCTTTTTTACTACAAGTCAAAAGCCCGTTTCCTGGTTTATCTGAGTCCCTCATTCCTTTCTTTTATATACATCAGCTTATCAGCGACATTCGGGCATTTTGTCACCTGCAATAGCATTGGCCTTGCTGACATATATTTAACAACCCTTCGCAATATCCACCGATTAAATCTTTGTGTGGGCGTTTTACTCACCAGTAATTTTATTATGGTGCTGGCCTCATTTCCGATGCTTCGAAGATCGAAACATATGGACCTGACCGTACAGCCCTTTAGAAAAACAGGAAATATCAATAATTATAAAATCATTATTTTACTTGGTATTATTTGTGCCCTTGCGATTGTGAAAGTAAAGGTATCGGATTCAAACGCATCTATGGCAGCATATATTTTCCCTATTCAGTTAGGATTTACGATGCTGCTTTTGTTGAATCTGAAATACTTGACTTTGAAACCCCGGTTTGTGGTGTATGGCTTCCTGCTATTGCTTTTCGCTATAGGTAGTTACGACAGTAAAAGACAAATCTTTTTTATTCTCATTACGCTGATATTTTATGAAGCATGTATAAATGGGTTTAGTTTTAAGCATATCAAGATAAACTTTAAAATAGTTTTTCTGACCGTTTTACTTGGGGTAGTATTTCTTTACATCATTCTTATAAGCTCAATTTTAAGAGGGTACGGCGATTACCAGGTGCATGGCTTCTGGCAGGCTAACGGGTTTATTTTTAAATATATCGGCGAGGATTATTTTACTTCGGCGCTGGTGAGCAACCTTGAACTCAACTCATCATATGTTAATACGATAAACCCGATCAATTACGTCATATCCGGTCAGCAACCGCTGTTGTATGGAAGTACGCTGGCCAAAGGCCTGTTTGTATTTATACCCTCTTCGATAGTTCAAAAGCCGAGGAGTATAGTGGATATTTATACATCTATCTATTCTCCAAATTTCAGAATGCATGGCGGAAGCCTGCCGGTAACGATCCCTGCCGAACTTTTCTGGAATTTCCACGTGTTTTCTTTTCCCATCCTTGCGTTCATGTATCTCATTTTTAATAAATATTACCTGGTGCTGGTTAATGGCCTGATCAAAAACAGGACAACTATAGGTTTTATCATGATGTTCTATTTGTACGCATCTCTCATGCAAATTGCCAGGGGGTCGGGTTTGGATCTGTGGTTTGCCTATTGCCTGATAGCCTTACCATTTATAGTTATGTTCCGAAGAATTTTTAAGCCGAAGTTTTACCGCCAGCGCATGCCTGTAATGTAGAGATTCCGCAAGGCAGTTACAATGATCTTATATGAAAATCGCTATCGTCTACCACTTCTTCGCACACTACAGGGGCCCCATATTGGAAGAACTCTATTCCAACCAACTTTTTGATTTTTACTTCATAGCCGGCAAAAATCCCAACCCGCCCTACTCGTCGCTCAAATTGCACGAGTTTAAGGATAAGGGAAAGTTTATAGAGGTTAAGAACAAGTGGTATTTGAAATATTTTTTATGGCAAAAAAATTTAAACAGTGTACTGAAGAAGAATCGCTTTGATGCTGTCATTTTTCTTGGCGACTGGAAATTCATATCAACGTGGTTTGCTGTAAGATCGTTGCAGAAAAATGGTGTACATTGTATGTTCTGGAGCCACGGATTGTTGAACAAGCACAAGTCGTTAAATAATTCATTTAAGTATTGGTTCCTCGAAAGATTCAGAGACGGGGGTTTTTTATACAGCCATGCCGCGAAGGAAAACCTTTTAAGCATGGGCTATCCTTACGACCTGACGGTGATATATAATTCGCTCGATTTTAAGTTACAGGTTGAGACGATCAATAAGATCAATTCAGAAGCAAAACCCGGGAGCCCCGCTCACCCTTATTTAGTATTTACGGGACGTTTATTGGCTGACAGAAACCTCGAGTTGGTTTTTGATGCAATGAAATTGCTGAACGAAGAAAATATAAGGGTCGACCTTGTTATCATCGGAAGCGGCCCTCACCTCGACAACTTAAAAAATTACGCGGGAACATTGGGGTTAGAAGATCGTGTGAAGTTTTTGGGAGCTATTTACGACGAAAACGTTATTGGCAGATACTTTATGGACGCTGCTGCATGCGTTTTCCCCGGACCGATAGGGTTGACCGTTATTCATTCTTTTACTTACGGCACACCGGTAATTACTAACGACAACTTTGCAAGGCATAAGCCCGAAGCCGAGGTGTTGGTGGATGAGGTAAATAGTTTTTTGTTTAAGGAAGGGGATAGGGCAGCCCTTGCGCAAAAAATTAAAAGAGTTTTAAATTTGAACGCACTGGAAAAAGAGCAGTTTAAAATAAATACATTTAAGGCAGTGCAGGAAAAATACAATCCCGAAAAACAAACGGAATTAATTGTCAACCGGTTATCGCAACTAAGAAAAATAAAATCAGCTTAAAAAATAAAAGGATGGGTAACATCCATTGGCTCGCTGTAATGATGTTTTGCGATACGTATACAGAGCCGGCTGCGTGTCGTATTTGTAAATGTAACGAGTAGTAAATAAATAGCGCTGAAATTAAGTGCATCATACTATGAAAAGTTTTCTGAAAAGGATTAGGATGTATTATTTGTTAAAATTTGTTTACCATATCCGGTCATACGGCAAACAGTTTTATATGGGAAGAGGAAACCTGATCAATTGCAAGGAACTGGTTATTGGTGATTGTGTTTATGTCGGAAATAATTGTCACCTGTCCATCGACTCACTAAAAATAGATGACTATACCATGCTGGCATCGCGTGTTTCGATTGTTGGCGGCGACCATCGGTTTGACATAGCGGGCACCCCCATCAGGAATACCGGCCGCGCCGAAAGAAAAGGCGTTATTATCAACAAGGATTGCTGGCTTGGTCACGGGGTAACTGTACTTGATGGCGTAGAAATAGGCGAAGGGGCTATAATTGCCACCGGTGCTATTGTTACCAAATCAGTAGAGCCGTATACCATATATGCCGGTATACCGGCAAAAAAGCTTCGGGACAGGTTCAAAACGTCTGCTGAAGTAAAATTGCACAGTAAAGCTATCAATGGAAAATATCAATAATAATAAATGAAGCAAATTATACAGTCCTTTAAAACAGGCGAAACTATATTGGAAGATATTCCGGCCCCTTTAGTATCACGCGGGAATGTTTTGATAAAAACAACACGGTCGCTTGTATCGTTAGGTACCGAACGTATGCTGGTTGAGTTTGGCAAAGCCAACCTGGTACAGAAAGCCCGGCAGCAGCCCGATAAGGTAAAGCAGGTGTTGGACAAAATAAAAACGGAGGGCCTGGCCCCAACGCTTGAGGCTGTATTTAATAAATTAGGCCAGCCTTTGCCGCTGGGCTATTGCAACGTAGGCAAAGTAATAGCAGTAGGCGATGGCGTAAGTGAATTTAAGATAGGGGACAGGGTAACATCCAACGGGCCGCATGCCGAATTTGTAAATGTTCCTAAAAACCTTGTTGCTGCAATACCCGATAATGTAACGGACGAAGAAGCAGCTTTTACGGTTATCGGTTCTATAGGTTTACAGGGCATCCGTTTATGCGCACCAACTTTAGGTGAAACGATCGTAGTTTTTGGCTTGGGACTAATTGGACTGCTAACTGCCGAGTTACTGGTGAGCAATGGTTGCCGGGTGATCGGCATCGATCTGGATGCGCAAAAAATAGAGGTAGCCAGGAAAAAAGGTATCATCGCTATAAACCCACGCGAGGGAGAAGATGTTGTTAAATCGGTAATGAACCAAACCGGGGATATTGGCGCTGATGGCGTAATTATAACAGCTTCGGCCAAAACTGACGATATCATTTCGCAGGCAGCGCAAATGAGCCGTAAACGTGGCCGCATTATCCTGGTAGGCGTAATCGGGTTGAACATCAGCCGGGCAGAGTTTTATGAAAAGGAATTGACCTTCCAGGTATCCTGTTCTTACGGTCCGGGCCGTTACGATGAATCTTACGAACAATCCGGTATCGATTATCCGTTGCAATTTGTGAGGTGGACCGAAAAGCGGAATTTTCAAACCATTTTGCAGGCTATTTCTGCAGGTAAGCTCGATGTGAAGTCTCTTATCACCGAACGTGTTTCGCTTGACAACTATAAGGATATCTACGATAATATCAGTAATAAGGGATCGATAGCGTCAATACTCGAGTATCCTGAAAGCAGCGACGCCTCAAATACCGTTGTATTGCGATCAGCCGGATTTGATAGCCCGGGGACAGGGATCGGGATCATTGGTGCAGGGAATTTTACAAAAATGACCATGCTGCCCGCTCTGGAAAAGGCGGGGGCTGCTATAGTATCTATAGCCAGTGCAGGAGGCGTAACAGGTACCGCCCTGGCAAAAAAACACAACATCAGTAAAAGTACAACCGATTATAAAGAGATATTAACCGACCAGTCAGTCGGCCTGGTTATGATCACAACAAGGCATAACCAGCATGCGTCCATGGTTAAGCAGGCGCTGGCAGCCGGTAAGCATGTGTTTGTAGAAAAACCCCTGGCGTTGAACAATGATGAACTTAACGAAATTATTACATCGTATGACGGAACAAAATCCCTGACTGTTGGTTTTAACCGCAGGTTTTCGCCACACATACAGAAGATAAAACAGTTGGTGGGGAACACACAGATGAATATAATAGCCACAATGAACGCCGGCCACATACCGCCGAATGTTTGGGTACACGATATGAATGTTGGCGGAGGCCGGATAATTGGCGAAGCCTGTCATTTTATAGATCTGATAACATTTTTGACAGGGAGTAAAGTGAAAGCAGTAATGATGAATTCCATGGGGACAAATCCGCAGGAAAATACGGATAATGCAACCATACTTCTGAAGTATGAAAATGGAAGTACAGGTGTGATCAACTATTTTGCTAACGGATCAAAAGAATATTCAAAGGAAAGAGTTGAAGTATACTCCCAGGAACGGACCGCGATAATGGACAACTACCGTGTTACACAGGGTTATGGCTTCAAAGGATTTTCGAAATTAAAAACCACGCTTGATAAAGGCCATAAAGAACAATTCAAACTGTTGGCCGAAAGGGTAAAAAGCGGTGGTGCAGCACTTATTCCGTTCGATGAAATAATAAATACTACAAAGGCCTCGTTTGCAGCTATACAGAGCCTGAAAGAAGGGGCCTGGGTTGTTGTCAATTAAATTACAAATCATGAAAAACAAAAGAAATATTGGTCGGTTGAGCAATACCATTTTTAGTGGCCTCGCTGCAATAGCAATGGTGGCTTTCTGCCAGTCAAACTGCCTTGCCCGAGACTTGCACATCACTGCAAAACCAGGCGGTACCTATAATTTGCCCGCGGTTTTGAACGATACCAAAGTAATTATTGACGGTTATGGTTCATCAGGCTCGCCGTTTACAGTAACAGGCGTTGCAGGGAAAACAACGATAAATGGCAACAGTGCCATTTTAGTTGTGGGGAATTATATTACCGTTCAAAATGTTTCATTTATAAACAACAATATCAATTACCGCGAGAGCGAAGCGCTTTTGCAGATGGGAGATAAAAAAAGAGCTGTTATAGGTGATGCCATACGAAATTGCGACTTTAATTATACCGATGTATTTGACGACCAGGATAAGGCGACGCAATTTTACTGGGTAGAGATATATGGCAGAAATAACGTGGTAGATTATTGCACATTCCAGGGAAAGCAAAACAGGCTCCCCATTATTCACGTAAACTCGCACAGCTGGACGGGGGAGGATAACACGATCTCGAATTGCACCTTTCAAAATGTGAAAGCCCGTAAGGGCGAAGCGCTTGAAGCCATTAGGGTGGGTTTGGGTAATAGCCGTTCGAATTGCAGGATCATCAATAATAAATTCATGAACTATTTTGGCGATTCAGAAACAGTCAGTTGTAAATCCAATGGCGTTTTGATAGAAGGCAACACATTTACTAATTGCCGTTCGGGAGTTTCGCTGCGGCTTTCAGATTCGAGCGTGATCAGGAATAACAAATTTATGACCAAAGCCGGTGTAAGGATAAGCGGGATAGGCCATGTTATAACAAACAATGTATTTGACAGCCCCGATTTCAGCAGTATAATTTTTATGCGCGGGGGTGATGCGTGTAATTATAAAAGGGTGAACGGTGTTGATATTTCAGATAACATATTTATGGGAAAATTTGAAATGCAGGTACTAAAAACAAAAAATTGTCCTAGCCCTCCAGAGGGTGTTACTATTCATCATAACTTTGTTTACGCCGATAATCTGTTTAAAGTGGATGACGACGATATCGATAATGTTTTTAAAACCGATTCGGAAGGGACCGTTGTAAGATCGGATGGAATAGGTGTAACCCGGTTCAGGTTGAAGCGATTAAACTCAACAAACGAAGATAGTGCCATGAAAAAAGTAAGAGCTTATCGGGCACAGAAGCAAAATAACTAAGATGAACATAACCATTATAGCCGGTGCCCGTCCTAACTTCATGAAAATAGCGCCAATTATTGATGCGATAAAAAAGAAAAAAGCCGAAAACTATGATATAAACTACCGCCTGGTACATACCGGGCAGCACTATGACAAGAAGATGTCGGGAGATTTCTTCGAACAATTAGGCATTCCCGAACCTGACGCCAACCTGGAAGCCGGTGGGGGTACGCAGGCGGAGCAAACCGCTGCAATAATGATAGGATTCGAAAGGGATCTGGTAGCTAACCCTGCTGATTTGGTTTTGGTAGTAGGAGATGTTACCTCTACTATGGCTTGCGCCATTACCGCCCAAAAATTGCATGTTAAGGTGGCGCATGTTGAGGCAGGTATCCGTTCGGGCGATTGGACCATGCCCGAAGAAATTAACCGCCTGGTGACCGATAGCATAACCAACTATTTTTTCACTACTTCGGCCACTGCAAATGACAGCCTACGAAATAGCGGCATAACTGATGACCGGATTTTCTTTGTAGGAAATACGATGATAGACACGCTTCTGAAAAATAAAAGCAGGTTTATACAGCCTGCCGTATGGAACGAAGCAAAGTTAACCGACCATAATTACTTTGTGCTTACCCTGCATCGCCCTGCTAATGTTGACCAGGAGCAGCAGTTGAAGCTGTTAATGAGCGAGATAATAGAACACAGCAAAGGTTTGCCAATAGTTTTCCCCGTGCATCCGCGTACCGCGAAAAACCTGCAGGGCCTTGGTATTAGTGCGCCCAACCTTTACTTTATTGAACCTATGAGTTACCTTGAGTTTAATTACCTGGTTGAACGCGCCAAACTGGTTGTGACAGATTCGGGTGGAATAACTGAGGAAACAACAGTAATGGGCGTGCCGTGTGTAACGCTTAGGGATAATACCGAAAGGCCGGAGACCATAACTATTGGAACAAATGAACTAATTGGAACCAACCCTGGCGCGATAAAGCCTGCGTTTGAAAAATTATTTAGCGGCAACTGGAAAAAAGGCGGTATCCCTCCATTTTGGGATGGTAAAGTAGCCGAAAGGATAGTTGATAATTTACTTAATATATCTTTGCAGAAAAATTAAGTAATGTTTGCAAAAGTTCAACGGGCCGGCCAGCTTATTGGTAATATGGGCTGGAGATACATATTCTTCCGGCTTGGCTTCGAACTTAAAAAAAGGACGGGAATGCATAAAAAGGCCTTTCCGGTACAACCCGCCCATAAAACCTTTCTTTCGCTTGACGAATGGCGCCGCAATTATATTCCCTTTTTCTTTAAGAGCAGGGAGGAGATCGCCTTTAACCTTCCATTATCAAAGCAGCTTGAAAAAGACCATGCCCAAATATCCGCCCATAATTTTACTTTTTTTTCGAGCCTTGAGTATAAACTTGGCCCGGGTTATGACTGGCTGACCAACCCCGATACTGGTTATTCATACAACGGCAAGGCACATTGGACCGAAATCAACGACTACAGCCAGGCGGCTGGTGATATTAAGTTTGTTTGGGAACCGTCGCGTTTTTCGCACCTGTACACATTTATACGTTACGACAAACATTCAGGCAAGGATTGTTCTGTACCGGTTTTCGGCGAGATATCTAATTGGATTGGTGCCAATACGATAAACCAGGGCCCTAATTTTAAGTGCAGCCAGGAAATATCCCTCCGGATGATGAACTGGATATTTGCCTTGTATTACTACCGGAATTCGCCTTCGCTCACGGAAGAGTTGTTTGATAAAATACAACACTATCTATATTGGCAGACACGCCATGTGTATGATAACATAGATTTTTCGAGAATAGCTGTACGAAATAACCACGCTATTACAGAAACACTGGCTTTGTACATTGTAGGTACTTTGTTTCCGCAATTGCCTGGCGCAGCTAAATGGAAGAAAGATGGTAAACGCTGGTTTGAAGAGGAGATTGCCTACCAGGTTTATGAAGATGGCACTTTTCTCCAGTTCTCCATGAATTATCATCGGGTGGTGGTTCAGCTAATGACCTGGGCCATCCGGCTGGCTGAGTTGAATGATGAACGTTTTGCTGATGTGGTTTATGATCGTGCAGCAAAAAGCCTGCAATTTTTAACTGCGGCGATGGACGAAACGACAGGTTGGCTGCCAAACTATGGCGCAAACGACGGCGCCTTATTTTTTAAATTAAGCGACAGCCATTTCCGCGACTACCGCCCTCAACTGGAAGCGTTAAGCAATGCGCTTGGCATGAAGTGGCCGTACGGACATTACGAGGACAGCGACTGGTACGGGCTGAAGCCGGCCGAATATAAAAGCGATCTATTGATACAAACCGGGTACCGTTCATTTAATAAAGGTGGATACCACATTTACAGATCGGCGGATTCGGTCAGTTTTGTGCGATGCGGCGACCACAAGGATCGCCCTTCACAGGCCGATAACCTGCACCTTGACATCTGGCACAAGGGTATCAATGTGTTGCATGATGCCGGCAGCTACAAATATAATGCGGACCAATCCGACCTGAAATATTTTATGGGTACCCGCTCGCATAATACCGTTATGCTGGACGATTACGACCAGATGGAAAAGGGGGCGAGGTTTATATGGTATTATTGGACGCAATGTGAGTCAGTAAAAACTAACGAAACAGGGGAATATTTTTTATTTGAAGGAACGATAAGGGCCTTTCAGCACATCAATAAAAACATAAGGCATACGCGCAAAATAACCGTGTACAAAAATGCCGCGATTTGGCAGGTGGAAGATATTATAGACAACAAACCGCCGGGGATGGCATTAACACAACTTTGGCACACCTGTTACCCCGGAATGCTTAAATTTGAATCGTCGACAGCTTTGGAACAGACGTTAAAGCCGGCAATAGGCACAGGGTACTACTCCTCGTTTTACGGGAAAAAGGAAAAATGCACCGAAATTGCGTTTGCCACGAACGAAAATAGATTGGCGACACGTATAACCGTTATTTAATGAAAATACTACTACTACATCAATATTATTTAGAAGAAAACGATTCCGGCGGTTCCAGGTGGAATGAAATAACAAAGATGTGGGCCGAAAAAGGCCACGACATCACGGTGCTGGCCGGGATGATGAATGCTAATGGCAAGGAAAAACTACCCGAATACAAAGGCCTTTATTTTAAATTAAAGCAGCAGGGTGATATTAAAGTTTGGCGATGCCATGTTTCTGAAGCCTACAATAAAAGCTTTTTGGGCCGGTTGTGGGGCTATTTCTCTTTTATGTTTTCTTCTATATGGGGGGGCTTGTTTAAGGCAAAAGGCAAGTTTGATGTAGTAATTGTTACGTCGCCGCCATTGTTTGTTGGTTTTAGCGGTTATATCCTCTCCCGGTTCAAGTCAATTCCACTTGTTTTTGAAGTAAGGGACCTTTGGCCGGAGTCGGCAATAGATACTGGTGTATTAACCAATAAAGTGATCATCAGGCTGGCTTACTGGTTCGAAGCTTTTATTTACCGGAAAGCCAAATTGATCAATGTTTTAACCCCGGCGTTTTATAAGACGCTGAAAGAGGTTAAAAATATACCCGAAAATAAGCTGCTGATGATCCCTAATGCTGCCGATTTTAGTCTATCCGAAACGTTATTGCAGAATTTTGATGCAGAAGCCTTTCGTAAAGAGCATAATTTTGATGGGAAATTCGTCATTACTTATGTTGGCGCGCATGGTGTTGCCAACCACCTGGAGCAGGTTTTGGATGCCGGTAAATCATTGCAGGATACCAATGTACTGTTTGTATTGATAGGGCAGGGTATGGAAAAAGAGCGCCTTAAAAATATGGCAGCGGAACGGAACATTACCAATGTGCTTTTTTTGGATCCCGTGCCTAAAAAGGAAGTTTTTAAGTATATACTGGCCTCGGATATGGGAGCGTCTGTGTTGAAAAAGGTTGATACTTTTAAAACGGTATATTCTAACAAAACCTTTGATTACATGTCGTGCAGAAAGCCGATACTAATGGCAATTGATGGTGTATCGCGGGAATTGGTGGAAGCGTCGGGAGCCGGCGTTTACGTGGAACCTGAAAATACAGAGCAATACGATATCATTATCAGGCAATATATAACCGACCCTGACAGGATAAAAAGAGAGGGCGACAGCGGCTATAATTATGCGAAAGAAAATTTTGACCGCGAAGTGCTTGCCTCGCGCTACCTGGAACAAATAGAGAGGATAGCCAAAAAATAACAGGATATGTATAAAAGCTTTTTTAAGATCATATTGGAGTGGCTTATAGCTTTTATGGCATTTATCATACTGTCGCCGGTATTTTTACTGGCAACTATTCTTTTGACCATTGCCAACGGAGGGCGCCCGTTCTTTGTTCAGCCAAGGCCAGGCAAATACGGACATATCTTCAAAGTCATCAAATTTAAAACCATGAACGACAGGAAGGATGCGAATGGCCGGTTGCTTCCTGACGCCGTAAGACTTACCCCTATCGGTTCATTCGTCCGGAAAACATCTATTGATGAAATACCCCAGTTACTTAATGTACTGAAAGGCGATATGAGTTTGATCGGTCCGCGCCCATTATTGGTAGAATACTTACCTTTGTACGATGACTTCCAAAAAAGAAGGCACGAAATGCGACCAGGTATAACGGGCTGGGCGCAGGTAAATGGCCGAAATGCCATTAGCTGGGAACAAAAATTCAAATATGATGTTTGGTATGTCGACCATGTGAGTTTCGTACTGGATGTAAAAATAATGTGGTTAACGATTATAAAAATTTTTAAATCCGAGGGGATCAGTTCGGCAACTTCTGCCACAATGGAACGATTTACCGGAAACTTGATGTCTGATAAACAAGCATGAAAGATATAGCAATTTTTGGCGCCGGCGGATTTGGAAGAGAAGTATACCTTTTAATTCAGAAGCTGAACGAAATAAAGAAACAATGGAACCTGTTAGGTTTTTTTGACGATAACCCTTCCGTAAGTTTCGGCACCAGCCATATTCCTCTTAATTACCTGGGTACTTTAAAGGAACTTAATGAGTACAAACGCCCGCTTGATGTTGTTATCGCCCTTGGTGACCCCCAGGCCATCAGCAAGGTTACAGCCCGTTTAACGAATAATAATTTATCCTATCCAAATATTATTGCGGATGATAGTATTATCTATGATAAAAATTTGATAATAGGAAAGGGTAACATTATAACATCAGGTTGTATATTTACCGACAATATTGCCCTTGGTAATTTTAATGTTTTCAATCTGAAAACATCTGTAGGCCACGATGTTAAGATGGGGGACTGTAATGTCTTCAATCCAAATTCAGCTATATCAGGCAACGTTACTATCGGTAATAACAACTTTTTTGGCTTGAATTCGTCCATTGTGCAGGATAAAAAGGTCGGGTCGAACAACAAGGTCGGCGCAGCGACACTAATTATAAAAAACATCAACGATAATGAGTTTTATTTTGGTGTGCCAGGTTATAAATCTACTTTGTAAATTACAATCTATTATATGGAACTAAATACTTTCATTCAAAATTTCGAAAAACAGCTGGAGGATGTTGCTCCGGGTTCCGTTGGGGCAGACACCGTGTTTAAGGACCTTGACGAATGGGATTCGATGACAGCGTTGTCAATGATCGCCATGGTTGATGAAGAGTATTCTGTGAAACTTACCGGCAACGAGATAAAACAAGCCCAAACAATTGAAGACCTGTTTAATATCGTAAAAAGTAAAAAATAATTACTAAATACTGACGGCTTGATGCTTGATCTGCAGGGGAAAAATATTTTAGTTACCGGCGCTTCATCTGGTATAGGAAAAGATATTGCCATTTTACTTTCAAAACTTGGAGCCAGGCTGATCATTACCGGCCGGGACCACGATAGGTTAAATCAAACAGCCGCTTTGCTTGATAACCAGGGAACGCACCTTGCGGTAATAGCCGATATGGATGCCGAAACTGATATTAAGGCATTGGTGGAAAAGGTAGAGAAACTAGATGGAGCCGTTTTCTGTGCAGGTATTATCGACTATAGCCCCGTAAAGTTCCTGTCAAAAGAAAAGATCAACAAAGTGCTGAGCGTGAACTTTGTAAGCCAGGTGTTATTGACTCAAGGCCTTTTAAAAGAAAAAAAAATAGCCAAACAATCTTCGCTGGTTTATATTTCATCACTGTCGTCTAAGTTGGGCGTGGCCGGAACAGCTGTATACGCGGCTTCAAAGGCTGCATTATCTGCTTTCGCAAAAGTGCTTGCAACTGAATTAGCGGCCCAGAAGATAAGGGTAAACTCATTGAGCCCGGGTATCGTAAAAACGCCGATGACAGATGGGGCAGATTCAGCAATATCAAGTGACGATATGAAAGAAGATGAAAAAAAATACCCCTTTGGATATGGTAGTACCATTGATGTTGCGAACTATGTTGCCTTTTTATTGTCGGATAATTCCCCGTGGATAACAGGGTCGGACCTGGTGATGGACGGGGGATTTACATTAAATTGATTACAAGCGGTGTTAAAAAAAGCAAGAATTAAATATATAGCCTACTATCTGCCTGAAAAAGTGTTGAGCAATGAAGCTCTTTCAGCAGAATTTCCTGAGTGGTCTGCTGATAAAATAATAACGAAGACCGGTATAGGTGAAAGGCACATTGCGGCCCCGGATGAATTTACTTCGGATATGGCCGTAAAAGCAGCCCAAAAGCTGTTCGACGAATATGGCGTCGCTAAATCGGATATAGACTATATTTTGTTATGCACGCAAAGCCCTGATTACCAGCTTCCAACAACAGCGTGTATTGTACAGGACCGCCTGGGCATACCAACTACGGCCGGGGCATTGGACTTCAACCTCGGTTGTTCGGGGTATGTTTATGGATTGAGCCTTGCCAAGGGTCTTATAGCGGCAAACATTGCCAAAAACATTCTTTTGATCACCTCGGAGACCTATAGCAAGTACATTCACGAAAAAGATAGGGGAAATCGTACAATTTTTGGCGACGCTGCGGCTGCTACGCTCATTAGTGGTGAAGGAGATGGTTTGGAAATAGAAGAATTTGTTTTGGGAACCGACGGCAGGGGTGCCGACAACCTGATCGTAAAAAACAGCGGGTCGAAATATAAAGCCGGGCTGCCTGGTGAAAATGCACCCGAATTTAATGGCGAACGTAACGATTATTACCTTTTTATGGATGGCTCCGAAATATTCAATTTCACCATAGAGTCGGTGCCGGGATTAGTTAATCAAACCCTGGAGAAAAATAATCTGTCGTTTGATAATGTTGACCTGTTTGTTTTTCACCAGGCTAATAAATACATGCTTAACCATTTGAGGAAGAAGATCGGGATAAGTGAAGAGAAGTTTTTATATGAAATGGAGAATTGTGGCAATACCGTCTCGTCAACAATTCCAATCGTTTTAAAAGAGGCGTTCGTTCAAAATAAAATACAACAGAACATGCGAATTTTGTTGGCCGGATTTGGTGTAGGCTATTCGTGGGGCGGTGTAATCTTGAAATCATAATTATGAATACAAAAATATGGCTTTCGAGCCCGCATATGGGCGGCGGTGAGTTTGAGTTTGTGAGGGAAGCATTTGATACTAACTGGATAGCACCGCTGGGGCCGCATGTGAACGGTTTTGAGCACGATCTGCAGGCGTTTACCGGGGCAAAACATGCAGCCGCGCTCAGTTCAGGAACTGCCGCTTTGCATCTTGCGCTCATTATGCTCGGCATAGGCCCCGGCGATGATGTAATTTGCCAGAGTTTTACATTTTCGGCATCTGCCAACCCAATTGCATACCAGGGGGCCAACCCGGTCTTTATCGACAGTGAGCCTGAAACCTGGAATATGTCGCCCGAACTGCTGGAGCAAGCAATACAGGATGGAATAGCTAATGGTAAAAAAGCAAAGGCAATAATACCGGTGCACTTGTATGGAATGCCTGCAAAAATGGAACAGATATCGGCGATAGCTTCGAAATATGGAATTCCGGTGATCGAGGATGCTGCGGAAGCGTTAGGATCGACCATTAATGGAAAACCTGCCGGAACTTTCGGCCTGATGGGGATATTGTCATTCAATGGAAACAAGATCATCACTACAAGTGGTGGTGGGGCATTGATATCTGATTCGGGGGATCTTATTGACAGGGCCCGTTTCCTGGCGACGCAGGCGCGCGACGCGGCCCCGCATTACCAGCATTCGCAAATTGGATATAATTACCGGATGAGCAACGTTTGTGCGGGGATAGGACGCGGACAAATGCAGGTATTAAGGGAGCGGATAGCACAACGCAGAAAAGTATATGACTACTATGTCGAAAATCTTTCGGACATAGCAGGTATCAGTTTTTTACCCGAGCCGGCAGGAGTATTTAGCAATCGCTGGCTTACCACTATTATAGTGGACCCGCGAAAAACCGGTGGCATAACGCGCGAGGACATCAGGCTGTCGCTGGAGAGTGAGAACATAGAATCCCGCCCGCTATGGAAACCGATGCATTTGCAGCCAGTGTTCAGTGGCGCGCGCTCTTATGTCAATGGTGTCAGCGAGGATTTGTTTAATAATGGCCTGTGCCTCCCTTCTGGTTCCAATCTTACCGGGGCAGACCTGGACAGGGTGGTAAAAAATGTGAAAAGCGTTTACGCAAAAACAATACCGAATGAGGCTTAACAAGCTATCGGCAACAATAATATTACCTTCAACTAAAGATTTTTATAAGTATTTATATTTACTTTTGAAAAATATTATTTTAATAAGTATCTGTATACTTGTTCTTTGTGGTATTTATATTAAGTTTTTGGGTTTTTGGGGCTAAAAAAAACGAAAACTTTTATTTTACGCATGTGTTAACATTACTACCGTAAAATTCGTTAAACCACGCCGTGCCTGGTCGATAGTGTTGCGGTGTGTATTTATTTTTTGTTTGGTAAAAAAACGTTACTTTTACTACACATCCTCTGTTAGTTTATTTATGAAAAAATATTTACTATTTACCAGGGTGGTTCCAAGATGGTTGATAATGCTTGTCGACCTTATCATTGTAACCTGGTCTTTCTCTACTTCTTATTTTATCGTCCAGCGTTTTGAATTTGTTAATATTCTACGTGGTTATTTCTTCATTTACACTGGTCTTTATTGTGGTATTTCAACACTGGTGATGTATGCCCTGCGCACACATACCGGGCTCATCAGGTATTCCAATACCCGCGATGTTCTCCGTATATTCAGTTCTGCATTTTTAACAAGCCTCATCTATCTTTTGGTGATCAACGTTTGGGTGGTGCATTTGATCAAGGTTAACCTTGTTACAGTTAACCTGGTGTTGCTTGTTAACTTTTCAGTGTCGAGCACTTTGCTTATCCTGCTGCGTACCATGGCCAAAAGCGCATTTTTCTACCTTAACTACAATAGCAACGCAAAAAGGACCATTGTGCTGATTTACGGTTCAGACCATAATGCCGTGCTGGTAAAGCAGGCCCTTGAAGCAAGTGCGAAAACCAATTTTTCGGTAGTTGGTTTTGTGGACGATGGGGGCAAAAAGATCGATAAGGAAATTCAGCAGGTACGTGTTTATCACATTGATAAGCTGGCAAAGCTGAAAGAAAAGCACAATGTGGATAAGCTGATCATTATGAACCATGACCTTGATGCGCAAACCAAAAAGGCTGCACTTGAGAACTGCCTTGCGCTGGGGATACAGGTAATGACCGTTCCCCCGTCAGACCAGTGGATATATGGTAAACTGAATTTGCAACAGATACAGGACTTAAGAATAGAGGATTTGCTGCAGCGTAAGCCTATCCAGATAGAAACGAACAGGATATCAGAAGACCTGTGCGGCAAACGTGTGCTTGTTACGGGCGCGGCCGGTTCTATCGGGTCGGAGATCGTTAACCAGGTATTGAGCTATAAGCCAGCAATGGTGATTTTGTGCGACCAGGCTGAGTCCCCTTTGCACGAAATGAAACTGGAAGTTGAAGATAAATTTCCAAATATCTGTACCAAAATATTTATAGCTGATATCCGGAATTATCGTCGTATGTACAAATTGTTTGATGATTACAGGCCCGAGGTAGTATTCCACGCGGCCGCATACAAACATGTGCCGATGATGGAAGAAAACCCGTCTGAAGCTGTTCAGGCAAATGTATTGGGCACCAAGCACGTTGCCGACCTTTCAGTACTGTTTGGTACAGGTAAGTTTGTGATGGTATCTACAGATAAAGCGGTTAACCCGTCCAATATTATGGGTACTACCAAACGTATAGCAGAAATATATATTCAGTCACTGAAAGATAGCCCTGCAAATAATAAACACGGGGTGCCGACCACGCGTTTTGTTACAACCCGTTTTGGCAATGTATTGGGTTCGAACGGTTCGGTGATACCGCGTTTCAGGGCGCAGATACAAAAGGGCGGCCCTATTACGGTCACCCATCCCGATATTACCCGTTATTTTATGACCATACCTGAAGCGGTACAACTGGTACTGGAAGCAGGCACTATGGGAAGCGGTGGTGAGATATTCATATTTGATATGGGTGAGCCGGTGAAGATAACCGACCTGGCGCTAAAAATGATCAAATTGGCAGGCCTGCAACCCGAAAAGGATATAAGGATAGTTTATACAGGGTTAAGACCAGGTGAAAAGCTATACGAAGAACTGTTGAATATGGGAGAATTGACAATGCCGACCCATCATCCGAAGATCAAAATAGCCAAGGTGATCACCTATCCTTACAAACAAGTAGTAGAAGATATTGAAGAGCTGCTAACGCTGAACAAACATCATGACGATATGGCGCTGGTAAATAAAATGAAGGAAATCGTGCCCGAATTTATCAGTAAGAACTCTCATTTTGAATTCCTGGACAATATAAGCGGAGACGAGGAAGAGATCGGCGTACTGATCAGCTAAGATATTGCGATGTATTATGATTTACAAAGCGCTTTCGAAACGGAGGCGCTTTTTTTGTTGGTCAATAGTCAGTTTTTGATCCGGATGACTGCCATAATTTGAAAACAGGTAATGCTTCGTCGTGCAATAGCTGTGTGATTTTCAATTTACGTTCGGCCAGGGGTAACCCGATCTCCCTGTAAATAAAATGATCGTCGAACCCTATATCAGCTGCGTCGGTTTTGGTATTAGCATAGTAAATAGTATCGATACGCGCCCAATATATTGCCCCAAGACACATGGGACAAGGTTCACAGCTGGTATAAATGGTACAGCCGCTCAGGTCATAAGTGCCTAATTTTTTACAAGCAAGGCGTATAGCCGATACTTCTGCGTGCGCGGTCGGGTCGTTTTGAGGCACAACCTTGTTGGCGCTTTGGGCAACGATCTGTCCATCTTTTACAATTACTGCACCAAATGGCCCTCCGGCAGCCTCCTTCACATTTTGTTCGGACAGTTGTATAGCAACCCGCATAAACTTTTCATGCTCCTTCGTTTCCATTTGGTACAAAAATAAAAACCCCGGTTTAAAACCAGGGTTTTTATCATATTATTCAGAAAAATAATTTATTTCTTTTCTTTGGAATAGGCGTCGTTCAATTTCTTTACGAAGTCTCCGGTCACATCAAGGCCGCTGTCGCCGTATAGTAATTGCGTGTTGCCTGTTTGAAAGGTCAGTATAATTTTGTAACCATTGTCCTTAGCATATTGCTTGCTGAAAGCGTACACCTTGTCATACAGTTTTTTACTTTCATCAGCAGTTTCGTTCTGAAATTGCGCGCCGGCATTTTGCTGGTATTGCTGAAATTCCTGGCTTTCGCGCTGTAAACGCTGTTCGGTCATCGAACGTTCATTGGCACTCATGCCGCCTACATTTTTTTGATATTCGGCTACTTCGCGCTGTATGGCCTGTTGCTTGGTGCCAACATCAGTTTTAGCTGCCGCACCTTTGTCATCAAGGCGTTTGCGCATATCCTTGGCATAATCATACTTGGCCATCAGGGAATCCTGGTTTACAAACACTACAAGAGAGTTTGACGGCGCAGCGGTTGTGCTTTGCGTTGATGAAGTTCCCTTATTCTGATTACATGCTGCCAGGCTGCCGGCAGCCAATATGGCGATGCTTAGTTTTGTTAAAGAGGATGCCTTGATTTTCATTTTACTGTTAAAAAATTTTGACAAAGATAATGTTTCATCTCAAGTATCCTAATGTTTATAAAAGCTTGCTCACAACGCCCTTATTTATCCACAGATTAACCTTAATGCGGGTTAAATTTCGTATTTTTGTACGTTAAAAGTCCCTGGACAAGGGGGCGGCTTTTTAATCTAAATATGAGCGAAGAAAATAAAGACAAATCCAATTATTCAGCGGATAATATCCAGGTTTTGGAAGGGCTTGAAGCGGTAAGAAAACGCCCTTCGATGTATATAGGCGATACAGGGGCAAAAGGCCTGCATCATTTGGTATATGAAGTGGTAGATAACTCGATAGACGAGGCGCTTGCCGGTTATTGTGATACCATCAACGTGTTCATCCACAAAGGTAATTCGGTAACGGTTGAAGATAACGGGCGCGGCATCCCAACAGGGATAAATACAAAAGAACAGAAATCGGCATTGGAAATTGTGATGACCGTACTGCACGCCGGTGGTAAGTTCGACAAAGACACTTATAAGGTTTCAGGCGGTTTGCACGGGGTAGGTGTATCGTGCGTTAATGCACTTTCAACCCATGTTAAAACGGTGGTTCACCGCGAAGGAAAAATATTTACACAAGAATACGAACGTGGCAAACCCATGTTTGACGTGAAGACGATTGGCGTATCAGACAGGACGGGAACTATACAAACTTTCCAGCCCGACCCGGAAATATTTACCCAAACTTTAGAATATAAGTACGAAACACTGGCAACCCGTTTGCGGGAACTTGCATTCCTGAATAAAGGGATCAAACTGACCCTTACAGACGAGCGCGCAACAGGTGAGGACGGTCAGTATCTGTCGGAAGTCTTTTTATCCGAAGGCGGCTTAAAGGAGTTTGTTAAATACCTTGATGGTACAAGGAACGCATTGATACCTGAGCCTATATATGTTGAAGGTATGAAACAGGGCATACCTGTTGAGCTGGCGTTGCAGTATAACGACACCTATTCGGAGAATGTGCACTCGTACGTAAACAATATCAATACCATTGAAGGCGGAACCCATGTTGCCGGTTTCAGGATGGGGTTGACCCGTACACTGAAAAGCTACGCTGATAAATCGGGTTTGCTGAAGAATGTTAAAGTTGATATAACCGGCGACGACTTTCGTGAAGGTTTGACGGCGGTGATCTCGGTTAAAGTGGCCGAGCCGCAATTTGAAGGGCAAACCAAAACCAAACTGGGTAACAGCGAAGTAAGCGGCGCTGTGAATGTGGCTGTTGGTGATATATTGTCGGCTTACCTGGAGGAAAACCCAAAGGAAGCGCGTATGATCGTCAACAAGGTGATACTGGCGGCTACTGCACGTGCTGCGGCCCGTAAGGCCCGCGAAATGGTGCAGCGCAAGAATGTGATGAGCGGATCGGGACTGCCCGGCAAGCTTGCCGATTGCGCCAATGGCGACCCAACGCTTTGCGAGTTATTCCTCGTCGAAGGTGATTCGGCAGGTGGTACCGCTAAACAGGGACGCAACCGCGAATACCAGGCTATTTTACCTTTAAGGGGTAAGATATTGAACGTGGAAAAGGCCATGGAGCATAAGATATATGAGAACGAGGAAATAAAGAACATGTTCACCGGCCTGGGGGTGAGTATTGGTACGCCGGAAGATGACAAGGAGCTTAACCTGACAAAACTGCGTTATCACAAGATCGTGATCATGACCGATGCCGACGTGGACGGTTCGCACATTACGACATTGATCCTTACTTTCTTTTTCCGTTACATGAAAGAACTGGTAGAGTTTGGGTACGTATATATTGCGACCCCGCCGCTGTACCTGGTAAAAAAAGGGAAAGAACAGGAATATTGCTGGACAGAGGCTCAGCGAGAAGCTGCTATACAACGACTTAAGGGCGCCGGTAAGGAAGATAGCGTTCACACCCAGCGTTACAAAGGTTTGGGTGAAATGAACGCCGAACAATTGTGGGAAACCACGATGAACCCGCAAACACGTACTTTGCGCCGCGTGAGCATTGAAAACGCTGCGGAATGCGATCATACGTTTTCCATGCTGATGGGCGACGAGGTTGCTCCGCGCCGGGAGTTTATCGAAAAAAACGCTAAATATGCGCGTATTGATGTGTAATTAATTCCCTAATCCGAAGTTTTTTTAAGCCCCGTCTGCCAAAAGCAAATGGGGCTTTTGATATAAAAAGACGGTTGATATAAGACGAGGACGGCTATGATTTGCAGAGGGTTATAATATGCTTGCCGGATGCCGCGAAAATGTGTGACAGCCTTTTGGCATAATTTTAGAAAATCGGATAGTGTAATAAATACGCTGGATAACGACAAGAAGTTAACTTCGTATTTGTTTGTTTAAACTATAAGTTATACATTTACAGCATGATAAGTTAAAATACAGGAACAATCAATATTGAAAATAGATTCACCGATCTCCTTATTCAATAGTTCCGTATTTACTTCTGCCAATCTAAACATGAACACATGATATCAATAAAAAGGATATTTATTCCGCTTTTTATTGCTCTTACTTTTTTAGTCCAAGCCGGATATGCCCAGTTGACCAATACCTCAAAGCGCACCATTGTGGTAATGGGGTCGTCGAGCGCCTATGGGTGGAAATCATCAGTTCAGGATTCTGCCTGGGTTTACCGTTTGCAAAAAGACCTCCATTTTTACGGCCGCGGCGATACGGTTATTGATATCGCTTTTCCGGGAAATACAACTTTTGATTGTTTACCAACCGGAGCTCCGTATGCCGCTGATGGCTATCCTTCAAATCCCTCGTATAACGTAACCAAGGCGCTTAGCTACAATCCTACCTTTGTCATCATCAGCCTGCCAACCAACGATGTGAGGAACGGGTATGCAAACTCGGAGGTTTTGGCCAATTATACAACCATAACCAATGCGTTAACGGCAGCTGGCGTCCCCTTTATCCTAACCGGAACGCAGCCCAGGAACCTTGCTACCGACGCGGGATGCAGTACAGCGTTCGACGGTGCGAGTGTATGCTTGTCGTCAGGTGGGCTATCGCCTGCCCAACAAGCTAATTTGGGTACGTTTAATGGTCTTTTGGCGGCACAATATCCTTTAAACGCGACATATAACACGCCTATAGTAAATAATTTCCTTACGCTGTTAAGTGTATCGTCCACGAATTTTGAGATCGCTCCGGCAATAGGTTATGGCGATGGTATTCACTATACAGATGAAGGACATCGCATAGTTTACAACACCTTCTTAAATTTTCAATTGTATAAAGACCTGGTTTGCTTTACACAAAGCATTAATTTTAGCCTTAGTGCAAAAGCTTTAGGCACGCCCGATTTCGACCCCGGTGCAACGGCCACCTCGGGTTTGACGGTAACGTATGCCAGTAGCAATCCCGCCGTGGCGACCATTGTTGCCGGCAAAATTCATATCGTTGGTGTAGGGTCTGCAACAATTACGGCCTCGCAATCCGGCAATAATCGTTACCTGGCAGCTCCTGACGTGACACAGACCTTAACGGTTACTTCGGCAACAACTGCCGTTTATGATTGGACAGGCGCCGTTAGCAGCGATTGGGCCAATGCCGGCAACTGGCAGGTAAGCGGCAGCGCGGCCACAGATTATCCGGGTGACGCGCAGTCGACCGACCAGGTGAATATTGGCGTTAACAATGATTATACCAATGCGCCGGTTGTCTCGGCGACGCTGCCCAATCTCATTGCTTCGCTAACTTTTGGCGACAGGCTGATCACGGGCGCAAGTACAACAACCAATACTTTAACGATTAATTCAGGAGCTACATTAACCGTTACAGGTCAGCTGCTTCAAAAGCATACAACGGCGGGCGTACTCAACTCGGGTAATACCAGTATGGTAAATGCTATACAAACTTATATCCAGGGCGGCGGCACTGTTAATTGCGGTAGCCTGGCCGTGGGCGACAATACCGCTCCAACGGCTGACGGTGTGGTTAATATTACCAAAGTTATACTGGGAGCGGCCGCCGGCGGGTCGACGATAACGATGAACATCACAGGCGACCTCAGCATCAATACACAGAGCCGCGACGATGCCGGCAACACGCAGGTATTAAGCAACAGCGATGCACAATTCTCATTGACACAGGGTACCCTGACCATTGGCGGGCAAATAAAATTAATTGACGCAGGCGCCAATAGCTTTACGGGTCTGTTTGAACCCGCATCAATCTTTTCTATCGATCTGTTTAATAATAGCGACAGCCCGGTGCTTAACCTGCAAAATGCACAGGCATTGAACTGCCAGAGCGGGAACGTAGGAAATAAATTTGATTTTTATAACGTAGTGCAAGCCGGTGGCAACGGAACATCCACGGTAAATTATACAGGTACCACCGACCAGGAAGTATATAATAATGTAAGCGGCTCTACGGTGGATAATTATGTTGATAACGACCCTCTCGACGATTTTGTGGTTTACCAGAATCTCGGGTTTTCCGGCTCGGGTACTAAAATTATGCACGCTGATTCACCAACGGGCACATTGATCGTCTCCGGTAATTTTACCCTGGCGCCGGGCACCGAAGTGGTTGATTTTGCAACCAATAATTGTGCGTTGCTTGTTGGCGGCAATTACACTACAGGAGCAGGTTCAATATTTAATGCGGGCACAAGGCCTATTTTCATAAGTGCATCGTTTAATAACGCAGGCACGTCAAATTTCGGTACCGCCGCTGTCACTTTTAACTCGGGAGCCGAGGAAATGCTTACTACGGTCGGTCCGCAGTTGTTTACCAACCTGGCTTTTGCCGGCGGGGGCATTTACGATATGAACGCAGGTAGTTTTCATATATCGAGCCAGGGCGTATTAACCATGAGCAATTTTTCGCAACTTAACGCAAACGGCAAGTTAACACTTAATTCGGATGCGGACGGTTCGGCAACTGTTGCAGCTATCCCGTCCGACTGCGCCATAAACGGTGTTGTCGATGTGCAGCGTTACGTAAATGCCTATCGGAGCTATCGTTTGGTTTCATCACCGGTTACGGATACAACTTCTGCGGGCGATGCTGCGACGGATACCCACGGCAACAAGGTATACAGCATAAATTATTTACTGAACAATACCTACCTGACCGGAACAGCCGGTACGCCGGGCGGTTTTGACAAAGCAGGCAACCCGACGCTTTATCTTTTTCGCGAGAACCTGGTACCTAATAATTCAACATTTACAAGCGGGAACTTTAGGGGCATAGGCTATATAAGCAATAGTCCAAGCTATACCATTGACAATGACGGACAAAATTATAGCATACCTATAGGCAACGGCTATTTATTTTATTTCAGGGGAAGCAGAAATCAGAAGACGCTTACCGAACTTACCACCGCAGGGGCAGCCGCAACCGACGACACCCTGAACGCAAAGGGTCTTTTGAACCAGGGAGCGATAACTGTGAGCCATTGGTATACAGGAACGCCTGAACTACTTTACTCCGTTACATCGGGCAATGCGGCAATAGAAGGGTTTAATCTCGTGGGTAATCCTTATGCAAGTTCGATTGATTGGGACACGTTTAGCGACTCGAACCCATCGTCGCCAATATATGGCCCCGGTCTTTCGCCAATAATAGCCCTTATGAATCCCACCGGGCAAACTTCCAGCGGTAACTATGGGTACTACGCGCCGGGTGTAGGCGGTACCAATAATGCCACCAATATCATCCCCAGCGGGGTAGGGTTTTTTGTGCAGGCAACCCCTGGTGGTACCAATACGCTTACATTCACCGAGGCCGCAAAAACAAATACGCAACCGGCAGCCATCAGCTTATTTATGGCCAAAAAGCCGCCTGTGGGCAATACAAAGCAGTCGATACGTTTGCTGATGTCGGCAGATTCGGTAAATACAGATGAAACTCTTATTAATTTCAGCTTTAATACAAAGCCCCAATATGATTTAAAAGAAGATGCACGTTACCGGAATGGTACGGGTAAGGTTAGTTTGGCAAGCATGTCGCGCGACCAGGTGCCGTTAGGTATTAACCAGATGCCATGGTCAAAAAACCGTACGATACCATTGAAGGTTTCGGCAACAGTAAGCGGTAATTACAATTTAGCATTGAAAAGTATACAGGGTATACCACAGTTATATACCGTAGCGCTGAAGGATGCTTATACAAGGGATTCCGTTGATCTGCGAAAGGCCGCTACCTATAGTTTTGCCATTAATACAGCAGATACGACCACTTTTGGAGCAAGTCGCTTTAGCCTGGTAATAAGTGAAGATCCGGCTAAGCAATGCGAACTGCTGAGCTTTGATGCTCAACGGACAGGTATAGTGCCACAGGTACAGCTGCAATGGAAAACTAAAAACGAAGCCGACTATACCCGGTTTACGGTTGAAAGAAGCACCGATAACGGCAAAACTTTCAACGTGCTGACAGGGTTCACATCAACCGATGCAGGTAATTATAGTTACCTGGATAATAATCCTTCGTACGGCACAAATCTTTACCGCCTGAAACAGGTAGATATCGATAATAATGTCACTTATTCGCAAACGCAGAAAGTGGATATTATAAACCGCGATAACCGGGTAGTTTGCGTTTATCCAAACCCGGCCAAAAATTCCATCAACTTATGCATTGTAACCAAAACCAGGGATGTTGACCGGTATAATATCCTGGTGACCAATAGCTCGGGCGTAATTGTGCGGCAGGTACTATCGTCCAGGGCCGACTGGCAGTCGAATATAAGCAGCTTGCTTACAGGAACTTACCTGGTACGTGTGCTGAACAGCAAAGACAGGAGCCTGGTTGGTGAAGCTAAATTTGTGAAGTTATAATTAATTGCTTTTAAAGGCGTTTAACAATCAATCCCCGCCCTTAAGGGGAGGTATATTGAAAAGGCCCCGTCCAAAATAAAAGGATGGGGCCCTTTTAGTTTACCGGGTATGTCCGAGCGTTAAGGTTCCGGCGCCATAATCTATTACCGCTTTATATTTCATCAGGATATCGCCCCCCAAAACACCTAATACCTCGGGGTGGTTCAGTTGGCGGTATGCGATATTGATGGTGGAAAGATCCAGCACTGCTACTTCAAACTCATCAATTTGCAGATCGCCTATTTTCATATCGCGGATGATAGCGGTTGAGGATGCCATATCGTTAGTGCCGAGGCCGGTTGACAGCCTGTCACTTACCTCCAGTTTTGCATCCTCATTCAATAAAGCGCCATGATCGAATGCTGTTTTTGAAGCGCCGGTATCCAGCACAAGCGTAAATGGTTTGCCAAAAATAGAGACCTCCACCAGCGGATGATAGCCATCCTCATGAAGGTCGATTATATGCAGGGGAACCGTTGTCGTCATGCTGCAATGATAGGATTTATTTTAACAGCCAGCCAACAGGAATTCATAATTAAGATGTTAAGATCAGGATAAATGTGGATTAAATGTACTGCTTAATTTCCTGTGATTTTTTAGATTTGTAATCCACAGGGAAAGTTGATCCAGATTAGTTATGCCAGATTTTTCACACTTACACGTACATACCCAATTCTCGCTATTAGACGGGGCCGCCGATATATCCAAGCTGTATAAAAAAGCGGCTGCCGACGGCATGAAGGCCCTGGCCATTACCGACCACGGTAATATGTTCGGCGTGTTTAAGTTTGTGGCTGAGGCTGGTAAGCATAATGTTAAACCCATTGTAGGTTGTGAGTTTTATGTGGTTGATGACCGCCATAAAAAACAATTCACCAAGGAAAAAAAGGATGTTCGCTATCACCAGCTTTTGCTGGCCAAAAATGCCGAAGGCTACCGTAACCTGGTAAAGTTGTGCTCGCTTGGTTATATCGAAGGATTATACAGCAAATGGCCCAGGATAGATAAGGAACTTATACTGAAATATCATAAGGGGCTGATAGCCACTACCTGCTGCATTGGTGCCTCGGTTCCGCAGGCGATATTGAAAAAGACCGAAGAGGAAGCCGAAGAGGAATTCAAATGGTGGCTCGACCTGTTTGGCGAGGATTATTATATCGAGGTGCAACGGCACAATATTCCTGAGCAAGAAATTATTAATAACACGCTGGTTAAGTATGCTAAAAAGCATAATGTAAAAATGATCTGCTCGAACGATTCACATTATGTGGATCAGCAGGATTCGAATGCACATGATATTTTGCTTTGCGTGAATACCGGCGATATGCAAAGTACGCCTATAGCCACGGATGAGGAAGGCGGAAAGGGCTATCGCTTTGGTTTCCCCAACGACCAGTTCTACTTTAAAACGCAGGCTGAAATGGGTAAACTGTTTCATGATCTGCCAGAATCACTCGATAATACCAACGAGATAGTTGACAAGGTGGAAGTACTGAAGCTGAAGCGGGATATCATGCTGCCAAACTTCGTGATACCCCCGGAATTTAAGATACATAATACGCCCGACGCAGATACGCTGAACCAGTGGGAATACCTGAAGCACCTGACCTTTGTTGGTGCGAAAGAGCGCTACAAAGAGATCACGCCTGAGGCGGAAGAACGTATCAATTTTGAGCTGTTTACTATCCGTACCATGGGTTTTGCCGGGTACTTCCTGATCGTGGCCGACTTTATTAAAGAGGGGCGCAATATGGGCGTATTTATTGGTCCGGGCCGTGGCTCGGCGGCGGGGTCGGTGGTAGCTTATTGTACGGGTATTACTAATATCGACCCGTTAAAATACAACCTGCTGTTCGAAAGGTTTTTGAATCCGGACCGTAAGTCGATGCCCGATATTGATACGGACTTTGATGATGCCGGGCGCCAGAAGGTTATCGATTACGTAGTTGACAAATACGGTAAGAACCAGGTAGCGCAGATCATCACTTATGGTTCCATGGCTGCCCGTACCAGTATACAGGATGTGGGCCGGGTACTGGATATGCCGTTGTCCGATGTTAACGCACTGAAGAAGCTGGTTCCCGAAACTTTGGGTATCACTTTGAAGGGAGCGATAGACCAGGTGCCCGAGCTGAAAGAAATTTACAAGGATCCTGGCATCAAGGGCATCGTACTTCGCGAAGCGGAAAAATTGGAAGGGTCGGTGCGTAATACGGGTGTTCACGCAGCGGGTATCATCATTGCGCCGGACGACCTGACCAATATTGTTCCGGTAGCGACAGCAAAGGATTCGGACCTGCTGGTTACACAATTCGATGGTCGTGTGATTGAAGATGCCGGCGTTATCAAGATGGACTTCCTGGGGCTAAAAACGCTCACCATTATTAAAGATGCGTTAAGGCTTATTAAGCAAAATCATGATGTCGATATCGATATAGATTATATATCGCTGGAGGATGAGAAAACCTTTGAGCTATATCAAAAAGGCGATACCAACGGTACTTTCCAGTTTGAAAGTGACGGTATGCAAATGTACCTGCGCGACCTGAAGCCGGATAAATTTGAGGACCTTATCGCCATGAACGCGCTTTACCGCCCGGGGCCGATAGAGTATATCCCCAACTTTATCAAGCGTAAGCACGGCCTGGAGCCGATCACCTTTGACCTGGACGACATGGAGGAATACCTGGGCGAAACCTACGGCATTACGGTTTACCAGGAACAGGTGATGCTTTTATCGCAGAAACTGGCAGGCTTTAGTAAGGGTGACGCCGACGTGCTGCGTAAGGCGATGGGTAAAAAGCAGATAGAGGTACTGAATAAAATGGAGGCCCAGTTTATGGAAGGGGCGGCGGCGAAAGGTCACCCTAAAGATAAACTGACCAAGATATGGACCGACTGGAAAGCTTTTGCGCAGTACGCCTTCAACAAATCGCACTCTACCTGTTACGCCTTTGTAGCTTATCAAACGGCTTATTTGAAGGCACATTACCCGGCCGAATATATGGCCGCGGTATTGAACAACCAGAATAGCATTGAAAAGATATCCTTCTTTATGGAGGAATGCCGCAGGATGGGTGTGCCGGTGCTGGGGCCGGATATTAACGAATCGGACATGGCGTTTGCCGTGAATAAAAAAGGCGAGGTGCGCTTTGGCTTGACCGGCGTTAAAGGTGTTGGCGAAAAGGCCATTGAAAGTATTATAGAGGAGCGTACGGCGAATGGCCCGTATGAAAGCATTTATGATTTCGCACGGCGGTCAAATGTAAGGGCGGTGAACAAAAAATCATACGAAAACCTGGTTTACAGTGGCGCTTTTGATGAATTTAAGTATAACCGTGCCCAGTTTTTTGCCAAAACGGAGAATGGCTTGCTGAATGGTATAGAGCGGATGATCAAATATGCCAACGATTACCAGAATACCCAAAGCAGTTCGCAGGCATCGCTGTTTGGCGGCGGGGTAGCTTCTTACATTCCAGAACCGCCATTGCCGGAGGCTGAAGAGTTTCCGCTGATAGAAAAGCTGAAATACGAAAAGGATGTCATCGGTATATATCTGACCGGGCACCCGCTGGATAATTATAAACTGGAGCTGCAGCGTTATTGCAACAGCACGGTAACAGACCTGGTTACTATTCAAAAAGCCAGGTCGGGCGAAGGCGGCGATGATATTAAAGCTGCGTTTGCCGATTTACGTAAAAAAGGAGAGTTGTGTGTGGGCGGGCTGGTATCTAACGTTCAGCATAAAATGACCAAAACGGGTAAGCCTTTTGGCACATTTGTGCTGGAAGATTATAATGATTCTTATGAATTTGCGCTGTTTGGGGACGATTATGTGAAATTCAGGAACCTGTTGGTAAATGATTATTTTCTGCAACTGAGGGGTAGCATCGAGGAGAAATTCAGGCAGAAGGATAATTGGGATATGCGCATCAATTCGATCGTGCTGCTTACAGAGATCAGGGATAAAATGGCCAAATCGATGACCGTGTGCCTGGAACTGAACTCGGTGAATAACGACCTGATGGATTGCCTGCAACAGATAGTGGAAACCAATAACCAAAAATACCCGGTTAAAAACTGCACGCTCCGGTTTATGGTGAAGGATATCGAGGAAGCATTACTGGTTGAGCTGCCATCTAAGACCTTCAAAGTAAACCCCAGCGACGACCTGCTGGAAGAGATACATAATTTGACGCATGTGCAGCCGATGTTGAATTAGTTGTTGAATTTGATCTGTTATCGTAAATTTGATAGATGACCACTGCGAAAATAAGAGAGCGATTAACGGAGTACATCCGTTTTGCAGATGATAAGAAAGTTCAGGCGATATACACCATGGTTGAGGATGAGCTGATAGAACAATTGGATCTCTGGAAAGATAAAGATTTCATTGAAGAACTTGACCGCCGTATTGAAGAACTCGAAAGCGGGAAAATAAAAGGTTCTACCTGGGAGCAAGTAAAAGCCAAATTCTAAAAGGCAGTGGATTTTGAGGTAATATTCCACCCCGAAGCCGAAAAAGAATATCTCGACGCCTGCTATTGGTATGAAAGGCATACTCCCGGATTGGGGCAAAGGTTTAAGTCGGCTGTATCGAAACAGATAGAGCGAGTCGTCAAAAACCCTGAATTCTATCCAGTTAAGAAGGGTAATTATAGGGAAAGCAACACAGAAGTTTTTCCTTATATGATAGTTTATAAAATAAGTAAAAGGGAAAACGCCATTTACATAGCTGCTATTTATCATACCAGCCGCAAGCCCTCAAAGAAATATCGCAGGTAACCCGTCCGTTAAATAATGTTAAACCATTAACAGCAAAATAACAGATACCCTAACTTAGGGTATGCAATGGTTAATTATCGGGTTATTGTTTTTTTGTGTTGGTGCAAATGCACAAACCATAAATGGCAGAATCCTGGCCGACAGCACAAGCAAGCCTCTTACAGCGACCATCGTTACCCATTCAGGCCATCAAACTTCCAGCAATATTTATGGTGATTTCAGCGTGAACGTTTCTGGTCCGGGGGATACCATCAAAATATTTTCCGTTGGATATAAGGAATACGTGTTTGCAGTTACCGGCCTAAAGCAAACTAATATAATTGTAAAGCTAAAGCAAGCCCCGATCCTGCTTAAGGAAGTGGCTGTAAAAGCCGCCCGGAATCATAAAAAGGATTCTATTGCTTTGCGTAAAGACTATTCACAGGTATTTAATTACCAGCCGCCAAAGGTTAAGGATGCTTTTGTTTCGCCACCCTCCAATGTTCCGTTTGCTTTTGTCAGTATCGATCTGCTTACCTTGTTCCAGGCAGCTACGCGTAAAAGCGACCCAAAATATAAACTAAAAAAGGAGCTGCTGCGCGATGAAGAAGCTGACTATGTGCGGACCAGGTTTAACCGCGGCCTGGTAACGCAGGTGACCCATTTACAGGGCGATTCGCTGAACTTGTTTATAGACAAATATTACCCCAAGGCTGATTGGGTGCGCAAGGCAAGTGATTATGATATGATCCAATACATTAAAGCTAAGGTATTGGAATTCAGGAAAAAAGACTGACTTTTTGCTATACCCGGTGTTGATAACCTGCCACAACTGCAAACGGTGTTAATAATTAAATTGCCATTTAATGCGTTTAAACACTATTTTTATTGTCACCCAAAAGTTAGGGTACGGCGGTTGGATAATCGCATTGTCACAATGTCAGCCGGGCGGTTGTGGCAAGCTATTTGAATATATACATTTGTAAGCAAAAATTTAAAATTAAGAGATATGGCTTTAGAAATAACTGATGCAAACTTTGAGGAGTTAGTCCTTAAATCAGATAAACCGGTTTTAGTTGACTTTTGGGCAGAATGGTGCGGTCCGTGTAGGATGGTAGGCCCGGTAGTTGAGGAGATCTCAAAGGAATACAGCGGCAAGGCTGTTGTAGGCAAGGTAAACGTTGACAACAACCCCGGTATATCGATGAAGTTCGGCATCCGCAACATCCCGGCTTTATTGTATTTCAATAAAGGTGAAATAGTTGACAAACAGATAGGCGCTGTTCCGAAATCTGTGCTGGCAGGCAAGCTTGACAAACAGTTAGCATAAATCAATCAATCAGCATAAAAGTGGCCGGTCCGGGATATTCCAGGAACCGGCCTTTTTTGTGCAAAAAAAGACCGTTTCAGGCAAGATCAGGCTGTGAAAGGGGCATTTTTAGGGTGAAAACGCGGTAAGTAAAAACTCATTAACTGGTTGATATTAAATAACTTACCTTATAACGATCGAAAGTATTTAAAATTGATCCTTAAGTTGCCCGAAAGTTGCGCGTAACGCATTGAAAATAAGTAGCTTAAGTTATATTATAAGTGACAAGTTCAATGGAGTGGTAAATTATTGTTTATCAGCGTGTTATAGCCAGGTGTTCACGAAAACATCAAAAATAGGCCACTTTTTGGTCTTTTGTAAAAGTAAAACACCTGATTACCAGATAATTGCGTTGCTGTTGTGTTTGGCAAGCGGCGTTTGCGTGAACACTGCTGATATACAGGCTATTAGCAGGAACGCCAAATTGCTTGTCTTTCATCTATAATAATATTTCGTTTATCGGGTTTTTTACTTGTAATCTTAAGCCCCGTAACCTACATTAGCGATATGCCTTCATTAAGGGAAGAACAGGACATACGTCATTTAGCAAATCTTGAATTATTGGCCCGGCAGGTGGTGGAAGGCTTTATTACCGGCTTACACCAAAGTCCTTTTCATGGTTTTTCGGTAGAATTTGCGGAGCACCGCCTTTATAATAATGGTGAATCTGTAAAGAACATCGACTGGAAGTTATTTGCCCGTACGGATAAGCTGTTTGTAAAGCAATTTGAGGAAGAAACCAACCTGCGCTGCTACCTGCTGCTGGATACTTCCTCGTCTATGAATTTTCCGGATAAAGGACTGAATAAGCTGCAGTTTTCTATTTATGCCGTGGCTTCGCTGATGTACCTGTTCAAAAAACAAAGGGATGCTTTTGGGTTGTGCCTGTTTTCAGACAAGATCGATAGGTTAAGCCGTGCGCGGTCGACATCATCGCACCTATTTCATTTATATGCTGAACTGGAGAAGGCTTACCATCAGCCCAAAACAAACGCAGCAACAAACATAACCGATGTGTTACACCATGTAGCCGAAGAGGTGCACACGCGTTCCATGATCATTATTTTCAGCGATATGCTCGAAAATAAGTTTACCGAAGAGAAACTGAGCGCCCTGTTTGCTGCTATACAGCATTTAAAATATAACAAGCACGAGGTGGTTATATTTAATGTGAATGACCGGAAAAAAGAAGTGGATTTTGATTTTGACAATCGCCCGCACCATTTTATAGATATCGAAAGCGGGGAGGAATTGAAAGTGCATCCCGGCAAAATACGGGACGCTTATAAAGCTAACCTGGATAACTACCGGCACCAATTGGAGCTGAAATGCGCCCAATACCATATCGACCTGGTGGATGCCAATATTCATGATGGGTACAATGAAATATTGAAGGCCTACCTGGTGAAACGCAACAGCATGATATAACAAAATGCTAAAAATTCAAACATCTGAGGCGTTTTTTCCTTAATTTATTGAAAACTGGTTGTTGCCCGCGGCTAAAGAAGCAAAGAGCATCCAGTTTAATCTGTACGTATCTGAATCTGTTTATTTTATGAGACTTCAAATTGACCGAAAGCCGGTTCGCGTAAACCCTGATCCTAAACGTGTTATAGCCAGGTTCTTTTTTAACGGGAACGACCGGGCTAAAGAGCTAATTAAAAATGTAATGAGTATAAGCGAAGAGGTTACCTTTGGTATCATTTCGCCTTTATTGCAGGAATATTCAAAGCGGCACAGGAATATAACCAGGATACTGGACAGGCATTGCGATAAATTAAAGCCAATTTTTGAGGAATTGAAGATCGATTATAAATCAATTTCATTGTACCGCAAATTGCTGATAGGGTCTTATTTTACACACGAATATTCGATAGAGTCGGCGGCTTTTTTTAATCCGTCGATCGTAGAGGACCCGGATCAGAATGAATTGAAGGATGGTGAAAAGCGGATGATCATTAGCTTCAGGGCTGTAGGCGAAGGGCATATATCTTCGATAACCTTCAGGCGGGCTTTGTTTGACAAAGACAATAATATCACGATAACCCCATCGGGCAATTACATAGACGAAGCTGAGGTAGTAAGAAACGTGCGTTATGATAAAAAGCTTTTCTTTGATAAGGCCATCACAACTAAGCTGAACATTCACGTACTGAAAGAGATCGAATCGCAGCTTGACGAGCACTTTGAATATTCGAATTTGCACCGGGTTATAACTGAGTCGCAGAAACTGGAGGAAGACCAGATCAGGAGGCTTGAATATGACAAGGTACTGTGGTTGGCAGATTCATACTACGAAATAGCCTTCTCGCTGGATACCGATATCTCTGACAGGGTAATTTTCCCGGTTTCGGAATATGAGCGCAGGGGAATAGAAGATGCCCGCTTCGTTAAATTTTTTAATGAGAATGGCATATCCACTTATTATGCTACCTATACGGCCTACGATGGTTCGCTGATAATGCCCAAGCTATTGCAAACAGATGATTTTCGGATTTTTAAAATGATACCCCTGTTTGGCGATGGGGCGCAGAATAAAAATCTTGCCCTTTTTCCGCGCAAAATAAATGGCAAGTATGCCATGCTTTCGCGCATAGACGGGTGCAACAATTATGTGATGTATTCAGACAGTATAAGCATGTGGAGCGAACCTATAATGATACAACGGCCTAAATTCTCGTGGGAATTCATTCACATCGGCAATTGCGGGTCGCCGATCGAAACTGAACATGGCTGGCTGGTGATAACACATGGCGTCGGTCCGATGAGAAGGTATGTTTTAAGCGCCAGCCTGCTGAAACTGGATGACCCGACCATTGAAATAGGCCGGTTAAATGAACCATTACTGACACCTAACAGCGATGAACGCGAAGGCTATGTACCGAATGTTATCTATTCATGCGGCTCTATTATCCACAATGGCAAATTGATCATCCCGTATGGCATATCCGACTCATTTACTTCATTTGCTGAAGTGGATCTGGATAGCTTTATCGGAAAATTGAAAAACGATCTGAAGGTAACCCGCGAATATGAAAGATCACAGGCCAAGCAGTATAATTAGCAAGCCTCCAGTTTTTTGCCCGATTTTTCGTATTCGTATTGCAGTTCGAACGCTTTTTGCATAGCCAGGTGGGATATAAGGTAGGCGAGGGTGCTCTCTGCGCCTTGGTTGCGATTTATCCCCGCGTGAAGCAGTCCGTCGCAGCACCCTTTGGTTTCATGATCGTATAATGGCGCCCTCAGCGTGTTTTCACCCAGGAACCACTTGTAACAAAGGAACATTTTTTCGAGGTATTCGGGTGTTCTGAAAATCTGGTAACCCTGGAAATTCATGAGCACCATTGCCATAGTTTCAATAGCCTGTTGGTCAAAGGTTGGAAACGTACCGCCACGGTAATACCAGCCATCGTTGCCAACCGGACTTAAATACCCGTTGGATAAAGTCAACTCGTCCAGGAAAGCCATGGTTTTCAAAGCTATTTGCCGGGCCTTTTCGTTCCCGGTAATTTCAGAAGAATATAATAAAGCAAGCGGCAATATTGCATTATCATAGGTCATTTTATCTTCAAACCACTGCCAATCGGGCGAACAATGTTTTTCATACGCATTGATCAGTGGTTCGGTAAGCCTGATCAATTCATTCAGTAACCCTTCATCTGTAGGGAATACTTTCAGGCACAAACTCACCCCGATGATGGTATTCCCCATGCCCCGTAAATGCTGCAAAGCTTTAAAATGCGGAACAGAGCGATGAAACATTTCGAGCGCAAACTCGCGGTAAGAATTACTTGCCGCACACTCGATCAAATATCCGAGCGCCCATATCGTCCGGCCAAACGAATCTTCAGAACCAACTTCATCCAAATATTGACGGTCAAAAGTCAAAAAGTTCCTAAAATTGCCATCATCAAGCTGCATGTAATGGATATAGCTTAAATATACCGGCAACAATTCAAATGCTTCGGGGGTCTTGTTTTGCTGGTAAGCCATTAAGGCCATAATCAGTGCTCTTGCATTATCATCAAGGCAATAGCCCTCCTTTAAATTAGGTATGCCAAATTTTGCATGCTGAATGATACCCGTGTCGTCTGTTAACCGAAGTACGTGAGTCAGGCTAAATTCAGGCATTCTTTCGGGGCCAACAATACTATTTTTCAATATCTTATCGCTGAAATCGTACGCCAGGCATGCTTCCTGCGCCACCTTAATGTATTCAGCTCCAATTTTCGACCAGCGCAGGCGGGTGCCATAATTATAAGCGTTTGCTTTTAATTGTTTTAACTGCGCGTCGTCCTCAAGCAAGCCATTTACTGTTTCGGCAAGGGCTTCCGAATTCTTGAAGTCGAAAAGACGGCCCCTGTTATCGGCAAGCAGTTCAGTAGCATGCCAGTATGGTGTCGACACCACGGCCGCGCCAGCCCCCACCGCATAGGAAAGCGTGCCGCTTGTTATTTGTGCCTCATTATGGTAAGGCGTCACGTAAATTTCTGCGGCGCCCAGGTAATTCATTAACTCATCTTCCGATACAAACTTGTTAATAAAGGTAAGATTACCGGATACGTTTAGTTTGGCAGCAAGATCTTTTAAATAATCACGATATTCTTCACCCGAACTTTTTCTAACGCCGGGGTGCGTGTTTCCCAAAACGACATAGTTTACGTCGGGATTTCTTTTTACAATGGCAGGTAACGCTTTTATAACAGTTTCAAGTCCTTTGTTACGGCTTATCAGCCCGAAGGTCAAAAGTACACGGCGATCTTTAAATGCCGCTGAGTTTTTAACAGGGTTTTCCTGCGGTATCTCACTATCCGGAACACCGTGCTCAATAAGTTGAACTTTTGTATCGGGTATGTCGTAAATCCTTGTTAAAAATTCTACGGCACGCTTGCTCATTACAATAATTTTGGATGATTGCTCCGCAATTTCGCGCACAATGATCCGTTGAACGTAGCTTGGCTCGCGCAAAACCGTATGAAGTATAGAAATTAACGGTTTTTCGAGTTTATGTATAAGGGGAAGAATGTAGATGCCGCTTTCGCCGCCATAAATGCCAAATTCATGCTCCATTACACATGTATCGGCTTCACTTGAATTAATATAGGCCGCTGCTTTAATATAGTCCTTTTGATGATTTTGCCTTACAATATATTTTACTTCGGGCGGATAGTTGTATTCGCTCAGGTCTTCGGAGTCATTCAATGCCACCACAAAACCATTTTCATCCGGGTTTTTCGTTTCAGGGTAATTTTTATTTATAGCGCACATCAGGTTTTGGTTAAATGTAGCTATACCGCATTCGCGCGGTGGATAGGTAGATATATACGCTATTTTCATAATAGTAAAAAATATTTCTTATTCTCGAATTGATTTCCATTTGACAACATTCTCAGAAGGGTTATTGTTTAGGTTTCCCATCAAAAAAGTTGACTTAAAGCGATTTAAGGGCAATTTTTTGCTTTGTTCTGACAATGTCTGAATAAGTAACTCACTTAAATGCTTTTTAATTAGAAGTAAAAAATGATAAGGCACGCATAATTGAGTATCAAATTTTATACAATTGATATGGTACTGTGATTTTGAAATAGCGAATCAAAATGTAGATTTGTGATACTACATTTTGATCCTTTTAAACAGTAAATTCTCAAAATCTAAAATATGGACGATATACAGATCAAGAAACAATCTAAAAAGTATGACGCGATCATTGTTGGTTCGGGAGCAGGGGGTGGCATGGCGGCGTATGTACTGGCTAATGCCGGTTTAAAGGTTTGTTTACTTGAAGCAGGGCCGAACTACGATCCGCGCGAAAATTCATCACAACTAAAAAATCCCTGGGATTCGCCACGCAGGGGTGCAAGCACCAAGTTCAGGCCTTTCGGCGATTTTGACGGTTGTTACTGGGGTTGGGAGATAGACGGTGAGCCGTACACCCAAAAGGACGGCAGCAATTGGGAATGGTGGCGTGCACGTATGGTGGGTGGCCGCACTAACCACTGGGGCCGTATATCGCTCCGCTTTGGACCAAATGATTTTAAACGTTACAGTATTGATGGATTAGGGGATGACTGGCCGATTGGCTATGAAGATGTAAAACCCTATTACGATAAAATTGATCAGTTGATTGGCGTATTCGGCACCAATGAAGGACTGTATAATGACCCGGATGGCATTTTCCTGCCGCCGCCGAAGCCGCGTTTGCACGAGCTCTTTATCAAAAAAGCGGCGGGGCATGTCAATATACCTGTAATACCTTCCCGGTTATCGATCCTTACAAAAAAAATTAATAAAACTCGTGAGGCCTGCTTTTACTGCGCGCAATGCGGCAGGAGCTGCAAAATATACGGCGATTTTTCATCATCGTCGGTACTTGTAAAACCAGCGGTTGAAACCGGGAACGTAGACCTGGTGGTAAATGCCATGGCCCGCGAAGTATTAACCAATCGCGATGGTTTGGCCAGCGGCGTATCATACGTTGATAAAACAGATATGCAGGAATACCAGGTTTATGGACGCACAGTAATACTTGCAGCCAGTGCCGCGGAAAGCGCAAGGTTGATGCTGAACTCCAAATCGCCCCGTTTCCCTAATGGTATAGCAAATTCCAGCGGTGTTGTAGGTAAATACCTGCACGATTCGACCGGTGCGGATATGGGCGGAATTATACCCGAACTGTTCGACAGAAAGCGTTATAATGAAGACGGGGTTGGCGGCATGCACGTTTATACCCCGTGGTGGCTGGATAATAAAAAAGATAAGCTTGATTTTCCGCGTGGTTACCATATTGAGTACGGCGGCGGTTTTGGCATGCCTTTATATGGTTTCAACTGGGGTATAGAAAACCTGAACGGTACTTACAAGATAAAAGGTAAGCAAAAAGAAGCAGGCGGCTATGGCGCTTCATTGAAGGAAGACTACCGTTATTTCTTTGGTGCTCACGTTGGTATGGCCGGCCGGGGCGAAGGTATAGCCCGCGCGGATAGCTATTGCGAAATAGACCCGGATGTGGTGGATAAATATGGTATACCGGTTTTACGCTTCCATACTAAATGGAGCGATTACGAGATAAACCAGGCCAAGCACATGAAGGAAACCTTCAAGGAAATATTACATAGCATGGGTGCGGTAGTAACCTGGGGTGGCGATGACGGTCCGCATAATAACTATGGGCTGCACAACCCGGGTAACATTATCCACGAAGCAGGCACGGTACGTATGGGTAACGATCCGAAAAAGTCGCCTTTGAATAAATACAGCCAGGCACACGATGTGAAAAACCTGTTTTGTGTAGACGGCGGACAATTTGTATCCCAGGCTGATAAAAATATTACCTGGACGATACTTGCACTGAGCATGCGTGCATCAGAATATATAGTTGACCAATTGAAAAAACAAAATATTTAATTCTCCGGATCATGAACAGAAGAGATTCGTTAAAAGCATTGGTAGTAGGTGGCATATCCACCTCGGTTTTGGTGGAAGCCTGTAAACAGCCGGCTAAGGAAACAACCGAAGGCGCTGCTGCCGGCGGAAAAGAGCCCGATCAGGCCGATAGAATGGCCGAAGAAAAGGAAGTAGCCAAAAAGCTGCGTGAAATGCCTAAATTTTTTACAGAAAACGAAATGGCTACCATAACCATTTTAGGCGATATTATCATACCAAAAGATGATGTAAGCGGCAGCGCGTCGGACGCGAAGGCGCCTGACTTTATCGAGTTTATTGTAAAAGATATGCCCGAACACCAGGTACCCATGCGTGGTGGCCTTCGCTGGCTTGATATGCAGTGCCTGAAACGTTATGAAAAGGCATTTAAGGATTGCAGCCATACCCAGCAAATGGAAATGGTGGATGAGATAGCCTGGCCCAAAAAAGCGAAACCCGAAATGCACCAGGGTGTATCATTTTTTAACCTGGTGCGTAACCTTACCGCCACAGGTTTCTATACTTCCGAAATAGGGGTGAAGGACGTTGGTTATATGGGTAACACCCCCAATCAATGGAACGGTGTACCTGATGATGTACTGAAGCAGTATAACATGGCTTACACCGACAAAGAACTAAAAGAATGTATCAGCTTTGATAAAGCATAGTAGCTAAAAGCTTAAAGCCCAGGCACAACTTGTTTTGGGCTTTTTTATGCCTTTTTCGTTAGGATAGTAGGAAATATCTTCGAATGGTCATATCCTTAAACTACCCAATTCATTACCTTATCTTAACATATTCTTAAACTGGCTGATACTACCTTTGCGGCTATTATGCCGGATAGTTAATTATCGTTCTTTATTCCGGTGATAAGATCAGTTAAGAGTTAATTATAAAGAGGGTTTTTACTCTCTTTACTTTTTTTATAGCAGCCGAGACGTAATTTACGCTTCTCCCCTTATCCTGAAAACCATTCCATCCATATCTTCCTTAATGCGTAATTGACAGGCCAGGCGGCTATCCGGCCCGGCATCGGGCAAGGTATCTAACAGATCGAGCTCGGTATCGGTAGGATGAAAATATTGTTCCAGTCCTTCCACAACCTGAACATGACAAGTGGCACAAAGCGCCATGCCGCCACAGGTGGCCAGGATATGATGCTCCGATGCTTTTAGAACTTCCATCAGGCTAAGGTTAATATCTTCGGGTATTTCAACCGGGCGGCGGCTGCCATCGCGATCTTCAATCGTCAATGTTATCATATCAAAAGGCGGTTACGCCATAAACAGTGGTGTATTTAAAGCTTAATTTTTGCTCGGGGTAGACATGTTTAAAGGCACTTTGGGCCATCAGTGCAGCTTCGTGGAAACCGCATAGGATCAGCTTCAGTTTACCCGGATAGGTGTTGATATCGCCGATGGCGTAAATTCCCGGTACGTTAGTCGAATAGTCGAAGGTATTAACCTCAATAGCCGACTTGTCGATATTCAGTCCCCAATCGGCTATGGGGCCAAGTTTTGGGGTGAGGCCGTACAATGGTATCAAATGATCAGCCTCTATGACCGCCTCGTTTTTATCATGATCGATGATATGTATTTCCTGCAGATGCCCATTGCCGTTTATGCCCGTTATGTGCGATTGTAATACCAGGTTGATGCGCCCGCCCGCAGCCAGCTCAAAAACTTTATCGGCCGAATCTGGTGCACCTCTAAAAGTGTCGCCACGGTGTACCAGCGTTATTTCTGAGGCTATATCAGCCAAAAAGATGGTCCAGTCAAGGGCGGAATCGCCGCCACCAGATAACACAACACGTTTGTTACGGTAGGCTTCGGGGTTACGGATCATATAAGCAACGCCCTTTCCTTCAAATTCTTCCAAACGGTCGATAGCAGGCTTGCGCGGCTCAAAACAACCTAAACCGCCGGCTATTACCACCGATTTGCAATGCACTTCGGTACCCTCGTTTGTTTGAATGATGAAAGAATCATCATCCAGTTGGTGCAATTGCTCCACCCGTTCGCCGAGGGAAAAGGTAGGGTGAAACGGCGCGATCTGCTCCATCAGGTTATCAACAAGGCCCTGTGCATTCACCGTTGGACAACCCGGGATATCATAAATAGGTTTTTGCGGATAAATCTCGGAAAGCTGCCCGCCAACCTGTGGCAAAACGTCGATGAGATGACAACGCATTTTTAACAGACCTGCTTCAAAAACCGCGAATAAACCCACCGGCCCGGCGCCTATAATGCAAATATCAGTAGTAATGGTTTCCATGTTTTGTATGTGATAATGACATACAAAATTGCTGATAACTATAACCTTATGCTAATGCCAATTAGTAATATTGGATTACTTTAAGTTATAATTGGATATACAGAAACGTTTGAAGAGCTCGGTAAGCCTGGTGTATTTTCCCTGCAGCTGGATAAATTCGAATGTTCTGAAAATATCGAGCCCTTTTATGTCGATTACGGTCAGTTCATTATACTTTAATTCACTCACTACCGATTGTATGGAAAGGAAGGTGGCGGTTTCGGAATACAACAGGTACTCTTTAATAGCAATGCTGCTTTCCAATTGTATCTCGATATTCAGGTCTTTGGGATTTATCTGTACGCCGGCCATGGCGTTAAATATCACATCCAGGGTGCCAGAGCCGGCTTCGCGAAGCACTAATGGAATAGCAGGCAATTGTTTAGGTGTGATCTCTGCTTTTTTTGCAAGTTGGTTCCCTGCCCGGGTGACGAGCACGATCTCGTCTTTTGCGAAAGGCGTATAGGTTATCTGCGGGTAATGGGCCGCACCTTCTACTATCGCTATATCAATTTTATCGGAAAGTACCTGTTGCGTAACCTGGTCGGTATTGGCCTGTGTAAAGGTAAAGGCAATGGCAGGGTACGTTTTTTTGAATAAAGCAAGCAGCCGCGGCAGTATGGTTTGGGCAACGGTTGTGCTGGCGCCTATATGTAGAGTGCCCGCTTCGATATTACTCAACTGGGCCAGTTCGGTCTCCATTTCAGCATAAGTCTGGAATATTTTCTCAGCATACTGAAGTAATACTTTACCCGCGGTAGTTAGCGTAATATTGTTGCCGTTCCGTTTAAATAGCTGAGTATTCAGCTGGTGTTCCAACTCCCTTATATGTTTGGTAACAGCAGGCTGTGTTATAAATAGTTCGCCTGCAGCTTTGGTAAAGCTGAGCCGCTGCGCTACGGTGTAAAATACTCTTAAACGGAAATCGAAGATCATCAGCGCTAAGGTAGTGGTTAGGAAGTAAATTCGTCAGGTGTGAATTTCATCTTAATTTCACCGTTGTTAATTAATTTTAATAGATAAATTAACTGACTTATAAAAATTCGAAGCCGGTATACTTTAAAAGGTCGCCGGCTTTTTTGTGAGATATGCTATGGTTTGAAGTGTTCTATCGCTTCCAATATCACACCACATGCTTTACTGATCTCATCTTCGGTGATGATCAAAGGCGGCGCTATCCTCATCGAATTACTACAATGCAGGAACCAGTCGACCACAACGCCGTTTTCTATGCAGCGGTCGATAACCTTTTTATTGAACGCAAAACTTTCCAATTCTACAGCCAGCATCAGCCCCTTACCCCTGACTTCCCTGATAGAAGGGTGTACCAACAACTGACGGAACAGCGACTCTTTTGCACCGACTTTAGCAATAAGGTCGTCGATTAGCAAGACTTCAAGGGCAGCAAGGCCCGCTGCGCAGCACACCGGGTGGCCCCCAAATGTTGTAATATGGCCGAGCATGGGATTTTCCTTTAAGGCTCCCATGATGTTATTTGACGATATGAAAGCGCCAACCGGCATACCCCCTCCCAGAGCTTTTGCCATCATCAATATATCGGGGACAATATCGAAATGCTCAAAAGCAAACAACTTGCCGGTGCGGCCCAGGGCAGCCTGTATTTCGTCCATTATCAGCAGTGTCCCGGTTTGGGTACAGCGTTCACGAAGAGCCATCATATAGGCTTTATCCGGCACACGGATGCCAGCCTCGCCCTGTACTGTTTCGATAATCACACAAGCAGTTTCCTGGGTGATCGTTTGCAGGTCGGCAGGCTCGTTGAAACGGATAAAATCGATCCCGGGCAATAGTGGGCGATAGGCTTGCTTATACTCTTCGTTGCCCATCACACTTAAGGCGCCGTGCGTGCTGCCGTGATATGAATTGTGGCAGGCAACTATGCGGCTTCTGCCGGTATAGCGCTTTGAAAGTTTCAACGCACCCTCAACAGCCTCGGTGCCGGAATTAACAAAGTAAACCGAATTTAAATTATCCGGCAGCAGCGAGACGAGTTTTTCTGCGAAGCGGACCTGTGGTGTTTGCACATATTCACCATACACCATCAGGTGCATGTATTTATCCAGTTGCTCCTTAATAGCATTGATCACAACAGGATTGCTGTGGCCGAGGTTGCTTACGCCGATGCCTGATATCAGATCGATATATGCTTTACCGTTGGTGTCATACATATAAACACCTTCGGCGCGCTCAAATTCGAGCAGTAGGGGAAAATCCGTAGTTTGTGCGTTATTGGCTAAAAAAAGTTGTCGAAGGGTAAGCATGGACCGGATTTCGGATGTTCAATTTCGAATTTATTTTTCGAAGTTGTATAACTAACTGGGTGGAGCACTGTTAGACCCCACAGCCTGGCGTTCGCGAAGCTGGCGAATGAGTTCGTTTGTAAATTCCTTTTCGGCCTTAAACATTTCACTCACCTTTTCAGGCGGTAGCACTTTCAAAAACTCGTCTGTATAAAATTTGCGGATATTAACCAGCTCGCTTTCGTAAAACAGTTCGTTGTTTATCTGTTCGGTCCCATCCGGCTGCAGATCATTCGCATGCTTTTTAGCCCGCACAGCGGTAAGTGCATCGCGGTAACGGCGGTATATCGGCCAAAACCTGGCCGATTGTTCAGTAGTAAGGCTAAGCCGCCGCGCGATGTACTTTTCTTTAACGGCCTCCACACGGCTTATTTGCTGCTGTTTGATAACCCGTTGCTGGAAATTAGGCGGACGACGGATAACCGGGCGTAACTGCCCGAAACTTTGGTAACCGATAACCAGTAATAATAGCACTATAAAAATATGTCGGCCGGATTTGTACATATTATTGACTGGTGGTATCTAAAGCTTCCTGCAAATCGCGACTTAAATTATTGGCATCAATTTGTTTGCTTTCATCAAGCAGGGTACGGTTATCATTATCGTTATCCAGGTGTGTCTGCAGATAACTTTGAATATCGTCAACCGATATAGAGGACAACGATTTATGCAAAAATGAATTGTTATGTTCCTCAACCGGGCTACTGCTACGGTTTAAAAGCAATGTCGCCCCCAGAGCTAATACAAGGCATGCTGCGCTTGCATATTTGAACGCGGCCGACGAGAACATCCTGATAATAACACCCTTCTGTTCTTTTTTCTCCAGGGTGGTTTTATTCAGTATGTTTTCTGTAAGATCATTAAAATACCCGGCAGGAACGGTGAAACTCCCGGTTTCGCTTAAAGCATCCTCAACAAAAACGCGACTCTCAATTTGGCCGGCCAGGCTTTCAAAGTAACCCTCAGGAACAGCAAAACCAGCTGTTTCTTTATCCGCCGCTTTCTCTATACTGATACGCGCCTGGATATTACCCGTTAATTCATCAAAATAACCTTCGGGGACCGTAAATGCAGCTGTTCCTTTATCTAAAGCTTCTTCCACATTAACGCGGGCCTGTATATTACCGCTTAATTCTTCAAAATAATTTGAAGGTATGGTAAACCCTGTTTCAGGAATACTTTTTTTTAATTCTTCAACCTTTATTTTGGACAATACCTGTTCATTAAGGCTATCAAAATAGCCCTCAGGTACTGTAAACGGGTTTTCGGGGTTAACCTGTTTAAGTGACATATAATCGTTTAGCCATTCCCTATTTCCTCTATCCCTGTTCATATCGATATATAGATGAAATCGTTGCCAAAAGGTTTAATATTAATTATGAAAAAATTATGAAAAAATTAATCCTTTGATAATAAAAATGATTCGATCTTTTTAACCGCAAGGTGGAACGATGCTTTCAGCGCCCCCACACTTGTGCCTAACACGTCAGACATCTCCTCATATTTCATATCGTCATAATATTTCATATTGAATACAAGCCGCTGCTTTTCGGGCAGCGTCAGTATTGCCTGCTGTAATTTTAATTGCGCCTTATCGCCGTTAAAGTAAGTTGAATCGGCCAGGGTATCAGCAAGTTCATAAGCTACATCGTCCAGCGGGATATTGTTCCGCTGCTTTTTCTTATTCAGGAATGTAATGCACTCGTTGGTTGCTATCCTGTACATCCAGGTGTACAGTTGTGCGTCGCTGCGGAAACCGGGGAGGTTCTTCCATATTTTCACAAACGTATCCTGTACAATGTCGTCGGCATCATCATGGTCTATCACCATCCTGCGTATGTGCCAGTAAAGTTTTTGCTGATATTTTTTCAGCAGCAGGTTAAATGCTTCGTTCCGGGTTTTTTCGTCCTGGAACTTGCGTAATATTTCTGCATCTTCAACCTGTGCCGCCATGTATTATTTTGTCTGTCTGCCTGTATTACGGCGAAAATAATTATTATTTTTTGATTTACTGCAACAGGTCCAGAACCTGCTGAGATGCGTTCCCGCTGTCTACTTTGTTAATAATATGTTTTATGAGGCCATTTTTATCAATGATAAAAGTGGTGCGCAGCGTTCCCATATAGTTTCTTCCAAAAAGTGTTTTCTCACCCCAAACGCCGTAGCTTTCAATTATCTTTTTGTCTGTATCGGCTATTAAAGGAAAGGGCAGGTTATATTTTTTGATGAATTTCTGGTGTTTTTTTTCGGTATCAAAACTTACACCAATAACTGTTAAACCCTTGCTTACCAGCGACTGGTAATTATCCCTGAAATTACAGGCCTCCTTGGTACACGTCGGCGTATCGTCTTGCGGATAAAAATACAATATCACCGTTTTGCCTTTATAGTCTGAAAGGGAAACAATGTTACCGTCCTGGTCCTTTGCCGTAAAATTAGGGGCCTTATCGCCTTCTTTTAATGAACTCATATTATCTCGAAAAGTTTGCTGTATAATGTGCTATATTATCCTTGTTATCTGTAACTGTCAATTCGAACTGGTGATTGCCATGTGCAAAACCGTCGTCAAATTTATAGCTTAATACTTTGGTTTTATAATCCCATTCCATTAATACCCATTTGCCATCGATCTTGCCAACATAACTTTTAACACCCGATTGGTTGTCGCTGATCTTGAGGGAGAGTTTTCTCATTGGTGTCATATTTGCACCCTCTTTAATGTTGAGCGGATGAATTGCCGGGGCGGTAGTATCCACCTTGATAAAATAATCGCCAAAAGTACGCGCCTCAGCTTTGATGTAGCCATCGCTGTAGGTGCCGCCTTCCACAACGCCATCGGTATTCACGATGATCGCTTTTGCCGCCAGGTCGCCAATGGTATTATCCGGCTTTATCCAAAGTTCATAGGTTCCGTTTATTGGTGTAAAGCGGTTATGAATACGATGTATGTCTGAATACATCCCCTTTTTTCCGGGCAATACCGAATAAGTAAATTCCATATCATCATATAAATTTCCGGGAGGGATGATCACATGGACCTTATCGTTAGTGAATTCGTTTTGCTTGTCGTAATGGAAGAATAAGGGATTTTGAACAGGTGCTTCCTGCTCGTCTTTGGCTGGGCTTGACTTTACTTTGATCTTAAGCGAGGATATATTACCGGCTACGTCCTTTACCACGTATTCAACATCGTGCGTTGCGCTATCATCAAAATTAACGACACCGCGATCAACCGATTGCGGGTAAAGCGATATTTTACTGCCAGGTAAAATAAAGCATTTCTGTATAAAGCGACGCGATTTGAGAAACGTCGGATAGTCAATATACGCATTGATGGCGTGTGTTTGGTCGAAGGCAAAACGTTCAACGGTAAAAGTGTAAACCGTTTGTCCGTCAACTTTCAGCTCGACGGAATAAATACCGTTATGATTGAACGAGGTGCTGTTCATGTCGGTTGCCGTAATACCAAAGCCTGTTTCTCCGCTCACTTCAATTACTTTAGGTTTTGCCAGGCGGTAATGGCCCGACGCCCCGGTTACGGCAAAAAATTGCCTTGGCGTATTTTCATCAAAGGGCCTTCCGCCTAAATGATAGACACAAATAGTGCCCAGCGCAGGAGGTACCTTATCAGGAATTACAAGCCCAAAAAGCTGCGGATTGATGGTTTGTTCGGTTTGTGTATCGCGTATCTCGAAATGCAGGTGCGGCCCTTCTGACGCCCCGGCGTTACCTGACAAGGCAATGACATCGCCCTGGCAAACTTGTAACTGATAGGGCGGGGGATTGAAATCAACCTCAAAACTTTGCTGCTGGTATTGCTGAGCCCTGACAGCCTGTTCCAGTTCAGGCGCAAAGCGTTCGATATGCCCATAAACGGTAGTAAATCCGTTTGGATGGGTAATGTAGATAGCGTTGCCAAAACCGCCAAACTGCACCCGCAAACGCGAGATATAGCCATCGTACGCAGCGTGGACAGGGTAGCCGGTGCGCCCGTTCGTTTTAAAATCCAAACCCGAATGAAAATGGTTTGGCCGTAACTCGCCAAAGGAGCCCGCAGTGCTCGGTGGCAGGTCGAGCGGATAGCGAAAGAAGTTTTTTGGGTATTGTTTAGTTTGTACGATGTCCTGCGCGAAGCAGTTGAAACACGGGGTTAATAGAAGCAATAAAAGGCCGGCTAATCTTTTTATCATGCTTATTTAACGTAGAAATCAAGCATTTTATCATTTTCAAGATAAGCTTCGAGGTGATCGCCGATATTTACCTTGCCTACGCCTTCGGGGGTTCCGGTGAAAATAAGGTCCCCTTTTTTCAAGGTTATGTATTGCGACACGAAGACAATGATCTGTTCGAAAGAGAACAGGAGGTCTTTGGTATTGCCTTTTTGCCTAGTTTGGCCATTGATGTTCAGGCTAAAATTAATATCGTATAAGTCGGAAAACTGCGATTTTGGTACAAAATTACTTATCGGCGCCGAACCGTCGAAAGCTTTGGCCAGTTCCCAAGGCAACCCCTTTTCCTTATGCCTTTGCTGTATGTCCCGTGCGGTAAAATCCACACCCAGCCCGATCTCATCATAGTAGTTCGCCGCAAATTTTTCGCCGATGTGCTTGCCTTCTTTGCACACCTTCAGAACGATCTCGATCTCGTGATGAACATCCTCCGAAAATTCAGGATGATAAAATGGTTTATTCTCCCGCAGGAGTGCGGTATCCGGTTTCATAAATATTACCGGGACGGCAGGCACAGGGTTGTTCAATTCTTTGGCATGTTCGGCGTAATTACGGCCGATAGCTATTATTTTCATAAGCGGATTAATCGAAATCCGAAATTGAACATTCGAAATCCGAAATTCAAATGAAATGCGAAATTTCTTTGATTAGATCACAAAACCGAGATCCTTTTGATAACCGATTCGGTACCGGCAACAACCCTGATGAAATAAAAGCCTCTCTGGAGTTTGTTGTTCAACGGGTAGGAAAAATTTTGTTCGCCCGAAGATATGCGCTGCGATGCAATGGTGATCAGGTCGTTCCCAAGTACATCCATTACCTTTACTGTAACCAGGCTTGTGCGCGAAACATTGCACTTAACGTTGATCTGGTCAGTTATCGGGTTTGGATAAACCTGCACATCGGTAAGCAATTTGTCGTCGGGCCGTGCAACATTTACTTTTTGAACTGAAACGGCAGCCGGCTTGATAGGGGGCAGCGTTAAATGCAAACCGCTTTTAAAGTAAGACGGGGCACTTTTGCTTGAGCCTATCTTCCCTCTGAAAAAATGAATGGTGGTATCGCTCTTTTGGAAGGCATAGGCAAAATTTATGGATACCGCACAAGCGACCATTATTATCCACGAAATCTTATAAGTATATTTTTGCCTCATACGCTAATTCACCTACAAAAGTATAAATAATGGACTCAGGAATTCAAAGAGGTTTAATATTATAAAAGATTTTAACAAAATTTAACAAAAAAAGATTTAATTCGTTCATATTTGCGCAATAATTATGAGAGGCAATAGCTTAACCACCAATTGTTAGGCTTACACAGTAATTATAAGGTTTTATTTAGATATAATAGGTGTCTCAACATAAGAATCTTCACAAACTGACAGCCGCTGGGCTACTGATCAGTCTGGGTATAATCTACGGCGACATAGGTACATCTCCGCTCTATGTATTCAAGGAAATAGTAGGAACAAACCCAATTTCAGAAACGTTAATACTGGGCGGGGTATCCTGCGTGTTCTGGACGCTCACGCTTCAAACCACTTTAAAGTACGTTGTAATAACGTTACAGGCCGATAACAAGGGCGAAGGTGGCATTTTTTCACTTTTCTCGCTGGTACGGCGAAAAGCGAAATGGCTTATAGTGCCGGCTGTGGTGGGCGGATGCGCATTACTTGCTGATGGTATCATAACACCGCCGATCACTATTTCGGCAGCGGTTGAAGGGTTGACAAGCTACTATCCCCATTTGCCTACTATGACGGTGGTAATCATCATTATCGCCGGCTTGTTCATCATCCAGCAATTTGGCACCTCGCTTGTTGGCAAGGCCTTTGGGCCGATGATGTTTATCTGGTTCACAATGATGGGAGTACTCGGTATGGCATTTATCATACAAATGCCTTCTATCATAAAGGCGCTGAACCCATATTACGCTATTCATCTTTTAACAGATCATTCATTCGACGCATTTTTGATATTGGGCGCCGTTTTCCTGTGTACAACCGGGGCAGAAGCGCTGTATTCGGACCTGGGTCATTGCGGGCGGAAAAATATCCAGATAAGCTGGATATATGTAAAAACCTGCCTGGTACTTAATTACCTGGGGCAGGCGGTTTGGCTGCTGCAACGTAATGGCAAAACCATTAACCTGAACCTGCATAATCCTTTTTATGAAATTATGCCACAATGGTTCCTGTTGTACGGAATCGGCATTGCAACTATCGCGGCTGTTATAGCCAGCCAGGCGCTTATTTCGGGATCATTCACACTGATAGCTGAAGCGGTGCGACTGAATTTATGGCCAAAGGTCAGGATCAATTATCCTACCGAACAGAAAGGCCAACTGTATGTGCCCAGCGTAAACTGGCTGTTATGCGCGGGCTGTATTGGGGTAGTGCTCCTATTTAAGCATTCCGAAAGCATGGGTGCAGCTTATGGACTGAGTATTACGGTAGCCATGCTGATGACGACGATATTGGTTTCCAAATTTCTTGCGAAAAGGAAGTTCCCTACATACATCATTGTCACTTTTTTGGTCGTGTACCTTGCTATCGAAATTACATTCCTTTCGGGTAACCTGGTTAAATTTATCAATGGCGGCTGGTTTACCTTATCGGTAGGCGCTGTGCTGTTCTCTGTTATGTGGACATGGCACATCGCACGTAAGATCAGGAACCGTTTTGTAAAGTTTATCGCCATAGAAGACTATTACAATATTATTAAGGAACTAAGCGATGACGAGACTGTACCCAAATACGCCTCACAACTGGTTTACCTTACCAGCGCTAATTTCAACTCAGAAATAGAGTCGAAGATCGTCTATTCTATCCTTCAAAAACAGCCAAAAAGGGCCGATGTTTACTGGCTGGTGCACGTTGATGTAGTGGATGAGCCTTACAAAAGGGAATACGAGGTCGACTTCCTGGTACCTAATAAACTTATCCGGATCGATTTTAAGCTTGGCTTCAGGGTCGAACAACAGATCAACCTGCTGTTCCGCAAAGTAGTTGAAGATTTAGTGAAAAAAGGCGAGGTAAATATTACGAGTAAATATAAATCGCTGAACCGGCATAAGATCGTGGGAGATTTCAGGTTTGTCGTTATTGAAAAGATCGTTTCCCGGTCTCAACATCTCTCGTTTTACGAGCGGTTCATTATGGCATATTATGCGCAGCTTAAACATTTCAGTTTGTCCGAGGAGCGGGGTTTTGGCCTCGACCTGAGTTTTGTTACAATTGAAAAGGTTCCGCTTATGCTGGCCGACCCGGAGACGGTGGAATTGCACAGGATCGATTAGTACCCGATAAATCGGCTGATAAAAAACAGGTTATTTGTACCTGATCTTATACACCAGGATGATACTTGCAAATATCATCGTGATCGCATTGGCAATCGTTACTGGCAGGCTTCCGCTCATAATACCATAAGCCAGCCACAGCATGGTTCCCGCCGTAAATAAACCGTACATGGCCAGCGAAATACCTGATGTATCTTTTGTTTGAATAGTTTTGATGGCCTGTGGCAAAAAAGAAACGGTAGTGCCAAAAGCAGCTAATAAACCGATGATATCTACCAGGCCAAAATGCATCTCGCCTAAATTAATCAATTACTGTTAGCAAATGATCAATTTTCATTAACGCCTATAGCGGTATGTTCTTTTGCGATGGTGCTATTTTTATAACTGTAGGAGAAATAAATAATGAGACCCACTACCAGCCAAACCAAAAAGCGAAGCCAATTGGTGTAACCCATTTCCGTCATCAGGTAAAGGCAGCTTAACAACCCCAGTACCGGTATAAGTGACAGATTCTTAATGAAAGACGTCACGGCCAAAGCAGCTGATAAGAGCAGAAAAATAAAGAAGGGAAAATTCTCGTGAACATTGCTGCCGGTAAATTTATCCAATATAAAACCACGGAAAAAATAGACAGCTGCAATAAAAAGAACAGGTACTATCCATTTGGAATTGATGTAAGGTAACTGAAACCGGCCCCTGCGATGCTTTCCTTCTTTCGGCAATAACAATACCCCGCCGCAAACCAGCACAAAAGCAAATAATGTACCTATGCTTGTCAGGTCGGTTACAATGGTGAGATTGAGGAATAATGCCGGCACAGCAACAACAAACCCGGTTACGATAGTAGCGAAGGACGGCGTATGATATTTGGGATGTATCTTCGAGAATATTTTAGGCAACAAACCATCGCGGCTCATGCTCATCCATATACGGGGTTGCCCTAACTGGAATATAAGCAATACGCTGGCCGTAGCAACTACAGCACTGATAGAAATGATATAGCTGATGTTATGCAGCCCAACTTTGGCAAATACAAATGCCAGCGGGTCGCCAACTTGCAGGTCCTTATAGCTTACCATGCCGGTAAGCACCAGCGATATCAGGATATAAAGTACGGTACAAATGATGAGTGAGTAGATCATCCCGCGCGGAAGATCCCGCTGGGGGTTATTACACTCTTCGGCTGTAGTGGATATAGCGTCGAAACCGATATACGCAAAGAAAACGCCAGATACACCCTTCATCACACCCTTAAAACCATTTGGCATAAAGGGATGCCAGTTTGCGGGTGTTACATAAAAGAAACCGATCAGGATCACACCTATAACAATGGCAATTTTCAAAATCACCATGGCATTGGTGGCTTTACGGGTTTCCCGGATGCCGACATATACCAGGTATGTAATAGCAATTACGATAGCAAGCGCAGGTAAATTGGCTATAAATTTTAAGCCGCCGATGCCGGGAGCGGTATCCCAGGCGGCTGCATCTATCTTTATCTTGTCGGTTATATCGGCCAAATGGTGGCTGGCCGAAAGTTGCAGCATATCTTTATGTGCATTAAAGGCAGTCAGGTAATCAGTAGTTACATACCGGGGTAGACGAATATGAAACCCTTCAAGCAAATTAACAAAATACTCGCTCCAGGATATGGCAACTGCGATATTCCCGATCGCATATTCCATTAAAAGGTCCCAACCGATGATCCAGGCTATAAGTTCGCCAAATGATGCATAAGCGTAGGTATATGCACTGCCCGCAACGGGTATGCGCGCTGCAAATTCGGCATAGCATAATGCGGAAAAACCGCACGTAATTGCGGTTATCACAAATAATATACTTACACCCGGCCCTCCCTGGAACGATGCTTCGCCAATGGTCGAAAAAATTCCAGCCCCAACTACGGCGGCTATACCCATAAGGGTCAGGTCTCGTACACGAAGTTCTTTTTTTAAATGCGGGTCGCCTGAATGTTCGCCGTCGCCAAAGCCGCTCGCTACATCGGATAATATTCTCTCTATCGTTTTCTTACGAAATATACTTTTCGACATTCAGTTATATTGAGTTTGGCTGACATCAAACATACTATTTTTTCACATTGAATTAAATAGCTAAACTTGCAGCCGTGGAAATTAGTTTGATAACCGTTTTACGAAGGATCAGGTGGATGGTTATACCTTACTTGCTGATTTTACTTATCTGCCTGGTTATCAAACTCACTTTTACAAGGCCCGAAATCTACTTTGCTGTTAATGGGTTAAACAGTCCTGCGGCCGATTTCCTTGCGCCTTACATAACTGACCTCGGCAATGGCTGGATGACGGTAGTTATAGCGCTGGTACTGCTTTTATTTAGTTACCGTAAGGCCCTTACAGTGGCAAGTTCTTATGCAATTACATCATTATTCGCCCAGGTAGTTAAGTATATTTTCGATCTCCCACGCCCGCAATTATATTTCGGCGACAAGATAAAGCACGCTCACTTTGTAAAAGGAGTATATATCCTTAGCTTTAACAGTTTCCCGTCTGGGCATACAGTTACAGCATTTACGCTGGCAGTGCTATTTACTTATTGGTGCAGAAGGAAAGCCTGGGGGCCCGTCTTTTTACTTAGCGCAGTACTGGTGGGGTATTCGCGCATGTACCTCAGCGAGCACTTTTTTGAAGATGTTGTGGCAGGTTCTGTGATCGGTTTTGTGTTAACTGTTATCTGGTTGCGCTGGCTCGATAGCCGGGCCTTTATTCAAAAACGCAGTTGGCAGAAAGGCCTGCTGGGGTTGATAAAAAAATAAAAGGGGCGGTAAACCCCTTTCTTTAGTCATTAAACAAATCTTCGATTATTCCAGTGATACGCTTCGCTTTCTTAAAAATACGAGCCAAACAATTACGAATAACACGATAATTCCGCCGCCTATCTCAAGTATCCGGTTAGTATTTCCTTCGGATACTGTTGAATTAAGGTCGGTGTACTGGTCGTTCCGTTGCAACTGTGGCGAAAGTTTGATTGATCCGAAATAGGCCCTGGATTCCGCTTTAACCAATTCTTTCCTTGTGTCTGGATAACCGAACTGTAGCGTATACGTAGCTTCTTTAGTGTATATCAGTACAAAATCGCGGTATTGGACGTTGCCACTGCCATCGTCGGTGATGAGCGTAAACGCTTTGCCCTTGAGCGTTCCAATGGTGGTGTCACGCACATTTTGAGCGCTGCCGTTGCCCGACTGCTTTTGAATACCGGCAACATATTTGTCAAACACCTTATTCAGGTCCTTCGCCTTTTTCAGCGGCTCATTGGTCCTGGCATTGGGCTCCACAATAGTGATAACGTAACCCAAATCGGTTGTGGCTGAAAATATATGCTGACCTAAAGTATCTTTCTCGTTATAATTGGCAGGCAATGAAACCGTTACAAGACTATCCATCTTGACGGGCTTAAATCCCTGTGCAAATACTGCAGTCGCTGAAAACAGTATAGCAAATAAAAAAAGTAGCTTCTTCATAGTCTCTAAATAACTTGCTGAAAGGCGAAAAGTTTTGGAAAAATGTGATCTTACACAATTGTCATAATATTATATCCCTGATAAAGAGTTTGTTATATCGATTAAAAAGCTGGTGTTTTTTACAATTGGCGGACACTTGAAATGCGATATAAGAGAAAATAAATCAACTAAAAGCATAGGAATTGATGAAGCAAACAGTAACTTTAGGTCTAAGAATCCGTACAAATGCGGGACTTAAACCTCTCCTTATTATCAGTCAAAATAATCGATCGGTTTTGTAGAGAAGGATACTGAGCAGAATTAACAATTAACAAAACATATAAAACAACAAACAACAAATGAAAAGGATCAAAACCTTACTACTACTTATTGCAATTTTTGGTGTAGTTACGCTTAACTCGTGCAAGAAAGACAAAAAAGAGGCTGTTGTAAGCTTAACCGCGGACCTCGACGGCACTGCCACTAATTTCAGCGTTTCGCCTGTAGCATTACAAGGGGCAGTGGATGGACAAACTTTTACGGTGATACAAGGCTCAACCTCAACCGGAGCTACTTTATCTATTACCATTGCAGGAAAGGTAACCGCAGGTAAAACTTATAGCGATGCCGCCACCAGTGACGACGACAAACCGTTGTTTTTATATGCCACATCGCCCACCGCTGACGATTATTTAAACGATGACGACGATACTGCAAATTTGCCAAGCATAACTATTACATCAGTAACGTCTACAACTATTGGCGGTACTTTTAAGGGTAAAGTCGGCCTGTTAAGCGAAGGCGCACAGGTAAAATCAATTACCAATGGCAAATTCCATGTCAACATTCAAACTCATCCATAATTCTGATATGATCAAAGCATCACACGTCTTATTGGTATTAGGATTGATCTTCACCGGAGCATCGTTCTCTTCGTGCAAAAAGGAAAAGAAAACAGACCCGGAGCAGGTTGCAAAGGGCACCGTAACAGCCGACATCGATGGTAAAGCAACTGACTTTAGCAAGTTTGCAATTTCACTTACAGGATCGTCTAACGGTAATGATTTTACGGCTATACAAGGCGATGCTGCCGATGGCAGTAGTATATCGGCAACGATATATGGCGCTGTAACCGCAGGCAAAACATATACTGTAAAGAGCGGTGAATTTGCTACCAACCCGGTAATATCCTATACGGCAAGTAATGGCGATACTTATTTGCCCGATTTAAGTTCGGAAAGCACACTCAGCGTTACGATAACTGCTGTAAGTACCTCTTCCATACAGGGCACTTTTAAGGGGGTTTTAAGTTATGTAGGAGCAGGTGATAAGCCGGATAAATCTGTAACTAACGGCAAGTTTAACGTGCAGCGTTAAATTTATCGGATAATGCAATATATCAGGCCCCGGCAGTTATTGTGCCGGGGCTTTTTGTGAATTACAACTTATCCATTTCGCCCTTCACAAACTCAGCCAATTCCTTTACATAACCGGCGCTGAAATCGAACCGGATGCCGGCCGTTTCATAAATCTCTTTAATGGTTTTGGTATAGCCAAGCTTTAAAGCATCAAGATATTGCTGTAGCCCTTTTTCAGGATTTTCCTTGTAGTTTTTCCAAACAGCAATAGCGCCAAGCTGCGCCATGCCATATTCGATGTAGTAAAAAGGCACTTCAAAAATATGCAGTTGCTTTTGCCACAAACTAGCTTCCGCTTCCTGGTGTGTGCTCCAATCGGCAAAGCTGGCGCCGAAGTTCTCAAATATTTGCAACCATGCTTCCGTGCGCTGTTCGTCGGTATGATTAGGGTTTGTGTATATCCAATGCTGGTACTGGTCAACCACGGCCACCCATGGCAGGGTCTTCAATACGTCAAACAGTTGATCGCGCTTGGCGCGTTTCAGGTCTTCTTCGTTGTCAAAATAGACATTCCAGTTATCCATCGAGATCAGCTCCATCGACATGGAAGCCAGTTCCGCAACTTCCGACGGGCAATGTTTAAAATCATTCAATTCAAGGTCGGCAGTAAGGAAAGTATGCACCGCGTGGCCTCCTTCGTGTACCATCGTGGTCAGATCGCGGAAAGTATTGGCCGAGTTCATGAAGATGAACGGCGCTCCGGTTTCGGCAAGTGGATAATTATAACCTCCGGGTGCTTTGCCTTTGCGGCTCTCCACGTCAAATAATTGGTTATCTTTCATTATCTCCAGCCTTTCGCCCAGGTACCGGTTAATATTACTGAAGCATTGGATTGACTTTTCGACCAGGTCATTACCGTCTTTAAAGGGTTTAAGGGCGGCCTTGCCTGATATGTCAACATCCAGGTCCCATGGCTCCAATTTATCCAAGCCTAAAGCAGCTTTACGTTTTTCTGCCTGCTCATGTAAGATTGGAACGATCTCTTTTTGAATAGCCTCATGAAATGCATAACAGTCCTGCGGGGTATAATCAAACCGGCCTAAAGCCTGGAACATGTAATCTCTGAAATTTTCGAAACCGGCATTTAAAGCTACTTTATGACGGAGTGCCCGAAGATGATCAAAGAGGTTGTTCAACTGGTCCTTATCCTGCAAACGGCGGGTGGTTATCTTTTCCCATGCCTCCTGCCTTTTACTTCGGTCAGTATCCTTCATCCTTACGGATGCCTGTTCCAGCGTAAATTCTTTGTCATCGATATATACCGACATCGAGCCGGTTATCGACTGGTATTTTTGCTGTTCAACCTGTATTTCGGTAAATATTGGAATGTTTTCTTCGCGGAAAAGTTCCAATGCCTTTTTTACACCACGTAAGTAGATGAAATATTTCTCTTCGTGCAATTGGTCAGCATATTCGCTGCCCACCAGTTTTTTGTTTAGTTCGTTGCTGTAAGGCGCTATTTTGGGTTCTATTTCTGTGGCGAAGTATTGAAATTTTTGCAGCAATTCCTCGTTGGCCGTATCGCAGGTCATGCGGATGTAGCGCCAGGCAAAGTCTTCCTCCAGAGCAGCCTCCAGTTCGCTGCGATCCTGCAGCCAATGCTCCAGGTCTTCAACCGAATTGATTGGACGATTAGTTAGTTCTTTAAAAAGCGGCTCCAGGTTTTCCCATTTAATATCCAGGTTCGCCGGAATGTATTTTCTTGTTTTCTTGTGTATCATGGTTTGTAATGTGCAGATATGCAAATGTGCAGATGTGCAAATGATAAAGCAAATGCAAAATCGGGCAATTCGAAAATTGTATTAATAATTATAACTGAATCGATGTTTTGCCTATATTGCAGCAATATTTATAACCAGATCTTATCAGATGAAATTCCTTTTACCCGTATTCGTTTTGATCTCCGTTTTTATTTTCTCCTGTAAAAAGCAGGGTTCCGACGGGCCCTCTGTTGGGACGATCACTTTTACAGGGCTACATACGGGCGACACCGTTAAAGGGACTTTGTCTGTCCAATTAACAACAACCGGCGGCCCTGCAATAAATAAAATAGCGGTCTATGCCAACGATTCTTTGATCACTACAATCAATACAGCACCCTACATTTTGACATGGAACTCACTTGGAGTGAATAATGGGAATTATAAGCTGAAAGCCGTTGCTTATGAAAGTAATGGGAAACAAGCGGAGGCCAGTTTGAATGTAGTGGTAAGCAATATCCTGATCACACTTCAGGTAGACCCAAACATTAACAGCATTTATACCGACATAATTTATGTCGTTACCGACTCGGCCGGAAACGTACTGACCTCAGTCAAATACAATGGTGAGAGCACTATTCCCATTGTATCGCCATATCCCGACCGTAAAAGCCGGTGTAGTGTGTTTGAGGTAAAAACCGACCCATCTCTTCAAACTTATATTACGGGGTATATGAGTATCCCGAAAGGTGGTGTGTGGGATTTGAGAGGTATTGGTAACACCAATCCGGATCATTGGTATAATGCAAGCCTAAACTTTACAAACTTCCCCGCATTTTCCAGGATGATCGTGAGCACCGATGAAATAGGTTTTAGTTTCCAGACACCCCAACAGGTTGGTAACATAACTAATTACGGGTTCTCTGCTACAACAAAAGAATTTGTGCAGTATGTCGATCCCAGCGACAATGGACATTATGGATTTTTCCCCCTCGATATTACCAGGTCTGCTACAACAATGAGTTTAAAGGACAGCACCTTTAACAATTCGACAAAAAAAACGCTGACAATAAATGGTGCCACAACTTTTAGCCTGGGTTTATATGGCAGGGGTAATGATAACTATTATTCTTACTATTTACTGGACCAGGTATATTCGCAAAGTTCTGGTTTGTCGTATTTTTACCCTAACAGCAACGACGTAAAGGATTATATCTGTAATGTATATTATGAACAAAATGGCTGGGCCTTTTCAACTGATTATGCCAGTTTACCGCCGGATGTAATACCTGGTTTTGGCACTGCTGCAACAATAAACAATAATAGTTTGCGCTCATTTAGTTTTACACCGCAGGGTGATCTTGATTATTATTCTGCCAGCTTTTCGGACGTAGCAGATAAAGTTTATGCCACTATATTCTCTCCGTCGGCTTTTACTTCATTTAAATTTCCGCAAATACTTAACCTAACCAATATTCCAAATTTACCGGTGAGTAATCTTAAACCATTTTCTTTCACCATGTTCAAAATGCCGGGTTTCATCGAAAGTAAACTACCCTACTATAACCCGAACGAATTCCCGGCGCTGACATTTCCATCTCAATCTGCAACAAAATATTTTTGATCAGTTATTTGGATAAAATGTTTCCGACATCAATTTTATCCCATCCTCGTACGGGGTTGGCTTAAAATTGAAAGCCTTTTCGAATTTGTCCGAATTGAAAATGTAGTCATGATTATATTGGTAATACATTTCGACTGTACCCATTACCACTTTAACAAATAGTCCGTACATCCATAGCATCGCCTTGTTGACAGCCATAAATTTGGGATCGACACCATAAATTTTTGCGGCCATTTCTATAAATTGATTACCGGTTAATGGTGCGGTTGTTGGCATGTGCCAGACCTGGTTATCGGTATTTGGGTTTTGCCCCAGTAAATACATGCCTTTTCCCATATCCGGTATATAGCTGAAATTGTGCAGCCTGTTTGGGTTGCCTATCCACTGCGCTTTTTGTTTTTGCGCATATTTATCAAGTACCATCATGTCGATAAAACTATTGCCATTTTCGGTGCCGTAAAAATCGGCGCCACGAGCTATGGTAGCGCGGATGTTGCCGGCTTTGGCTTCATCCATCAACTGCGTGGCTATTTTGGCACGTACTTCGCCTTTTTTGCTGCTTGGGTTATAAGGTGTAGTTTCCAGCATGGGACCGTTAACCAGGCCATAGCTATATACGTTATCAAAGAATATCAGCCTTGCACCTGTTTCTTTACCCAGGGTGATAAAGTTTTGCATGATGACCGGCCATTGCGCACGCCATACATTGATGTCATAAACCAGCCCGGCGGTAAGATAAATTACCTCCGAACCTTTCGAGGCTTCCAGTACCTCGTTAAAATTAAGCAGGTCGGCTTTTCTCCAGGTCGTGTTTTTGCCGGCCGGCTGAATAGGTTTGCGGCTCACCAGCCGTACGGTTTCATTATTACTTTCTAATTCGCGGGTTAGTGCATTTGCTACCGGCCCGCCGGCTCCTAATATGGTATGCATGATCTTTTCCTTTTTTTGTATGACACAAATGTACCGGGGCCAATTCGCTTAAAACGTTAACAAAAGATAACAAATAAGACCGAAAGTCGGAAAGTCAGGGGTTCTAAATTCTGGAAGTTATTTAATTCTGAAAATTCTGATTCAGATAATTACTTCGCCGTTGCCAGCACTCTTCTCCTTATCCGCGAAAGCGAAACAGGGGTAATGCCCAAAAAGTTGGCAATATAATGCTGCGGCATACGCTGTAGTATCTCGCAACCCGTGCTTAACAGGTTCAGGTAGCGTTCTTCAGGGGTTTGGGTGATAAAGGAAACCACACGATCCTCGTAGCAACACAAATAATGTTCGGCTACCAGCCTGCCAAATCGTTCCATTTTATAGGCCAGCATCGGATTGTTCAACATCTCATCCATATCCTTCCGGGTGAAGGTGATCAGTTTGGTGTCTTCCAGTGCCTGAATATAAGTATAGCCGGGTAAACCGGTGAGGTAGCTTTTGTAGGAACTCACAAACTCATTTTCAAAGCTGAAATAGCCGGTTATATCCTGCCCGTCTTTCATGTGGAAATAGCGGACTGCGCCCGCCACGATAAACCCGACTTTATCACATACGTTTCCATATTCGGCAAAGTAATGCTTCTTTTTTAAGGCGCTAAAGCTTAGGTGCTGGGAGAATAATATCCATTCAGCCTCGTTAAAATCGATATATCGCTTAAGGTGCTCCCTGAAAATAGCCAGCGCTTTGGATGTGTCCATACACAAACTTAGCGCTTTTTAATTCAATTCAGAACCTAAGAAATGTCCCATTCAACCGTGCGGTTGTGAGCTTTCTATAAGTGAATGTTGATATCAAATGATGCATTTCCGTGAAGAATCAAGAACCTATCCAGTAAAAAGAAGGCAGCAAACACTACACTGGCAATACCGTTGGTAGTCATAAAAGCGAAGTTCACCCGGCTCAGGTCATTAGGCTTTACCAGTTTATGCTGGTAAATAAGCATAGCGCAAAAGAAGGCAATACCAGCGTAATATGGCCAGCTTACCGCAGTGAAAAATATAGGCGCAATAATAAATGCAGCCGACAACACATGAAGCATGGTTGAAAGATTCAGTGCATTTTCCTTGCCCAGCCAGGCAGGTATCGAGTGTAATTGCTGTCCGCGGTCGAAGTCCTCATCCTGCAAAGCATAGATAATATCGAACCCGCTTACCCAGCAAAGCACGGCTAATGAATAAAATATCGGCAATAAGGCAAAGCTGCCCGTTACCACCAGGTAAGCGCCTATCGGCGCAAGGGACAAGCCCAGGCCAAGTACTAGGTGGCATAAAGCAGTAAATCGCTTGGTGGCGCTGTAGCACAATACAACTAAAAGGGCAACAGGCGACAGGTAAAAACACAGCCTGTTAATAAAGAAAGTAGTAATAACCAGCAGTAAGCAATTGATAATGGTAAAAGTCAGGGCCGATGAGGCGCTTATCCGGCCGGCGGGTATATCCCGTTGTTTCGTGCGCGGATTTATGGCATCGATATCGCGATCAAGGTAGCGGTTAAATGCCATAGCTGAATTACGGGCGAACACCATACAAAGCAGCATCATTACCAGCTTTACCCAATTGAAATGATTCTCCGTAGTGGTTACAGCCAGGAAAAAGCCGATAACGGCAAACGGCAGCGCAAATATGGTATGTGCAAAAAGTACGAGTGAAAAATATTTTTTCATGCTATTTATAAAACTCCGGGCTAAATTCCGGCACAACAAAGTTCTGATTTATTTCATTAATAAAACCAAGCACTTCATCGCGCCCGGCCTGTAATTCAGCTGATGTGATAAAAATGCCGGGCACTTCATCAAAAGTTGCTAAAAGCGCCTTCTTAAACCTGGCCACATTCTGGTCGGTTTTTATGGACGACTGCTTGTCGGCTTTGGTGAACACCAGCACAAAAGGCAAACCTTTTTCGCCAAGCCAGTTGCAAAATTCCAGGTCTATCTTCTGCGGTTCAAGGCGACTGTCTATCAGTACCATCACGCATTGCAGGCTCTCGCGCTTATCCAGGTAGGTGCGAATGAACTTGTTCCAGTCCTCTTTTTTGCTTTTGGAGATACGTGCATAGCCGTAACCAGGCAGGTCGACCAGGTACCAATTCTCATTGATCAGAAAATGATTGATGAGTTGTGTTTTACCTGGTGTTTGCGAAGTTTTAGCGAGCCCCTTCTTACCGGTCAGCATATTGATGAGCGACGATTTACCAACATTTGACCGGCCGATGAAAGCATACTCCGGCTTTACCGGTGGCGGTAATTTTGATATTTGGGTGTTGCTGCAAATGAATTCGGCAGATTTTACAATCATCGTACAAAGTTAGAATTAGTTTGCTGTAAATTTGATGTTATAACATATAATTTAAATATGGAAAATTATAAGATTCCCGCCAACACCCGCATAGGTCATGTGCATTTAAAGGTAAGCGACCTGCAACGGTCGCTCGACTTTTACTGCGGACTGCTTGGTTTTGAATTGATAACCCGGTACGGCACCCAGGCTGCGTTTATTTCGGCAGGGGGGTACCATCATCATATCGGGTTAAACACCTGGCACAGCAAGGGGCAGCCACCTGCGCCGGTTACGGCTCCGGGTTTGTTCCATACTGCTATACTATATCCTGAGAGGAAAGACCTTGCTATTGCCCTTCAACGGCTGATAGATGCTAAATACCCCATCACCGGCGCATCCGATCATGGCGTATCCGAGGCTATTTATTTGGACGATCCCGACGGAAATGGGGTTGAACTATATTGGGACCGCCCCAAAGACGAATGGCCGCTGGATGATGAAGGCAATTTGACCATGTATACTCAGCATTTGGATATGCATGGGTTATTAGCACTGGCTAAGTAAATGTAAGCTAAGCCGGATCATGGTTAACATGGTTAACACAATTTCGCGCGTAGTTTGTTTAAATAACTCATTATCAATGACTTAAATATGAAACCCTCTAAAGTGTGTTAACCATAAATGTTAAACGTTTGAGGGTTTCTCGCGAGGCCATCACCTTAACACCAGGTTCAAACCAACAGTATAATGATCCGGTGATGAATTAATGACGCCTGGCTGTAGGTTGAAGGCGGTAAAGCTGCGTTTCTTTTTGGCCAGGTGATAGGTTTTGTTCAGCCAGTTTGCTGTTACCGGTGCGTCAATTACTGAATAGATATATGCTGCAAACATTGGGACCAGCAATGCGGCTGTAACCGCATCGTGCGGGCGGTGGTTGGAGTTATACGGATCGACGCGATGGTCACCGACGTATGCTTCCGCCGCCCCAAATGACAGGGCAAAGGTGCCGAACAGGATACCTGCCTTTAGCCCTTGTTTGTTATAAACCTGCCCCAGGCCCGGAATATATACCGATAAAAGGCCGGCCAATACCGGGCTGCGTTTATGAATATTGCAATATTTCAACGGAACGTATACCGAATCAACCGTTTTAGCGGTATCAACTTGTTGCGCATGAGCGGCGAATAATAAAAGGCAAAAGACGGCGGATAAGTAAAGCTTTTTGGTCATGGTTAGGTTTTGCAGTGAATATAGCCTTAATTTTAATTACGTGGAGCAATGTGGAATTATAACAACTCCAAATAATAGTCATTAAGCATTGGGCATTTTAATGGTACGTTGTTTAGCAATAGAAATCGGTAACTTCGGCAAAGCCTTACCGCAATGAAAAAGATCGCATTAATAACCTTGTCGGAAACTGTCCTAATAATTGTCGCGTCTTGTACAAATAATTTGCCTGATAAAGCGAAAGCGCAAAACGCTGTCGAGCATTATCTTGATACTTTGTATAAAGGCAGTAAAGTTGACATAAGGGGATTTACAGATTTTGGGACGATGAAAGATATGTGGGAAAAAGAGAAAAAATGGACTTATCACTGGGATACCGATTTTTTTAAACGTCATCCAAAAATATCTGAGAAAGAGCGCGTTCAATGGAGAGAATCAACCGATAAGTATTATGCTGAAAAAATCAACTTCTACAGCGGGTATCGGATAACGTGCTATTATAATATAGATTTTAAAAAACACGAGGACATTTTTTGGATTTATAACGATTTCAAAACGGTGCAAACGGAAATGTACATTACTTTATTACACAAGCGGGAGGAGCATATGCACCCTTTCATAGCAAGAAATGTCACGGTTGTTACGCCATATCATAAGTGAGGTAAGACAGCGTGTTACAGTGATAAATCGCAAATCAAAAATGGCGTATTTATTAATCGTAAATTGCCGATATGAATAGAACATATAATGCGTTGGATTTGCAAGAGGCAAAATCCAACAATACTTTAAAAATAGGTGACCATGTTACTTACGATCCCATAAATCCTATAGAAAATGGTGATTTTAAGACCTTAGAATCTTTCAAGAAATTCTTAAGCCGAATCTCTACCTTTAAGCATTTGATCGGCGAAGATTATACAATGAGCTGGAGATTTTATGAGATCACAGAACTTAAAGATTAACGAAATAGTTCAAAAATTGTAGGCTCCTATTTCTGCAAATCTCATTCACCCAAATAACTATCTTTGCCCGCAAATGAGCAAAACCGTTACGCCGTATACCGATCAGCAGGGCACCAAAAAAGAACAGGTGGCCGATATGTTCAATAATATATCTAAAACCTACGATTTCCTGAACCATTTCCTTTCGCTGGGTATCGATATCATCTGGCGCAAAAAGGCTATTAATGAGCTGAAAAAGGATCAGCCTAGACTGATATTAGATGTGGCCACGGGTACCGGCGATTTTGCTTTTGAGGCGCTGAAGATACTGAAGCCGGAGAAGATCATCGGTGTGGATATTTCGCGCGGGATGCTGAATATAGCCGAACAAAAAATAGCCAAACGCAACTTAAATAACCATTTTGAAGTAAAACTTGGCGATTCGGAAGGATTACCGTTTGCCGCTGATGAGTTTGACGCGGTAACTGTGGCTTACGGCGTGCGTAATTTTGAAAATTTGGAGAAGGGCCTGGCGGATATTTTCAGGGTGCTGAAGCCAACCGGTAAAGCTGTGGTTTTGGAGTTTTCGAAACCCAAAGTGTTCCCGGTAAAGCAGTTGTATAACTTTTATTTCAATTATGTAACACCGGGCATCGGCAAGCTGTTTTCCAAAGACGCAAGAGCGTACACCTATCTGCCCGAATCTGTCGCCGCTTTTCCGGATGGTAAAAGTTTTACGGCATTAATGGATAAGGTCGGCTTTAAAAATACCAAATGCAGGCCGTTGGCGTTTGGTATCTGTTCGATATACACAGGCGTTAAATAAATTTAAAAAGATAATATCGAACACCGAATATCGAATGATGAATAATGAAGTAAACTTCTGCATTCAGGATTCGATCTGCCGGTTGGCGAACGATACTAAAAATCAATTATGGTAAAAAGGTACCTGCTACTCGTTATCATGCTGTTGTTTGGCAAAATTGCTTTTGCCCAGGTACCGGCATGGGGTGGCAACGCCGATTTGCAGGATTACAGTTTTGGGTTCACCTTCCAATACGTTAACAGTTATTTTAAAATTGATAAACGGCCCGACTGGCGCAAGCCGTATTTCGATCCGGGCGTAAACCGCAATATCACCGATTCGGTAAACAGCATCAGTTCGCCGGGTGCGCCGGGATTTGCAGTTGGCTTCCTGGCACGTTACAGTTTGACGGATTTTTTGGAGATACGCACTACGCCCTCGCTGGTTTTTGCCGACAGGACACTTAAATACACCTATGCCGACCCATCGCAGGATCAAAGTAAAGCGGTACAATCCACCAGTCTTGATCTGCCGGTATCATTCAAGCTTAAATCGGAACGGATACAGGACTTCAGGGCCTATATGCTGGCCGGAATAAAGTATAGCATGGCTATCGGTTCAAAAAAGAATAATCCTGACATCGACCCGTTGGATGCTATCGTGCGCAACAAAAGCGGCTTCGGTTCGTACGAACTTGGCCTGGGGTGCGACATTTATTTCGAATATTTCAAATTATCGCCCGAGATAAAAATATCCAACTCGTTCGGTAATGTGCTGATACCCGAGGATAATCCCTTTGCGACACCTATCAGCAAACTATCGCTGCACACGGTTACATTCAGTTTGATCTTCGAGTAGCAAAGAGTGTACGAGCCAACATGTCAGGGGACTTCAACAGTTTCGACGCACCGGGCGCATAAGGTTTTTTCGGCTGATAATATTATCTTAATCGCTGGTTAAGAATACTGACGTTTACATCATTTTCTTAAAGACGACGAAGTTTAAGGGGACTTTCGCACTGAAAAAATCGATATTAAATGGCTAATTTTGTAGCGGATTACTACTTACCTATGTCTAAGATCGCATTAATTACGGGCGCCACTGCCGGGATCGGTGAAGCCTGTGCTCATGTATTCGCCCGTGAACGTTATGACCTGGTACTCACCGGTCGCCGGGCCGACAGGCTCGACACTATCGCCAAACAATTGATGACAGAATATAATGTAGGTGTAAAAACGCTTGCTTTCGACGTGCGCGACCGGGAAGATGTGATCAGCAAGCTCGAAGAGTTGCCTGATGAGTGGAAACAGGTAAACGTGCTGGTAAATAATGCCGGCCTTAGCCAGGGACTCGACCCCATTCAAAACGGCAGTTACGATGATTGGGAAACCATGATAGACACCAATGTAAAAGGGCTGCTTTACGTTACCAAAGTAGTGTCGAACTGGATGATCGCAAATAAACAGGGGCATATCGTTAATCTCGGATCGATAGCCGGTAAAGAGGTTTATCCTAACGGCAATGTGTATTGCGCCAGCAAACATGCGGTTGACGCCTTAAATAAAGGCATGCGTATCGATCTGCTGCCTCATGGTATACGGGTTACCGCCGTTCATCCCGGTGCGGTGGAAACGGAGTTTTCGCTGGTGAGGTTTAAGGGTGATAAGGCCCGAGCTAAAAAAGTTTATGACGGTTTTGAACCGTTGGTAGCGATGGATGTTGCCGAAACGATATGGTTCGCGGTATCGCGGCCGGCGCATGTAAATATTAACGAGCTGACCATTATGCCAACTGCCCAGGCTACGGCTACGAATATTTTCAGGAAATAGGCGAATGTGCATATTCGCAGATGTGCAGATGTGCAAATGATTCTTAAATTTGACCGGAAAGTAAACCCAAATAACCTTCCGGACTTTCGGTATTTCCGATTTCCGGACCAATCATTAATTTAATAATTCAGTAAATCAATAATTGAGATGCTCATCAATCAAATAGACCAGGATATAAAGCAGGCCATGCTTGGCAAGCAGGAAGCGCGTTTACGCGGGCTTCGGGCTATCAAATCAGCATTGCTGCTTGCCCGTACCGAAAAGGGCGCCTCCGAAGATATCTCGCAGGAAACAGAGATCAAAGTATTGCAAAAGCTTATTAAACAGCGCAAAGAATCGGCAGATATATACAAACAACAGAACCGCGAAGATCTTTATAAGATAGAAGCGGAGGAAATGGAAGTGATAGAAGCATACCTGCCAAAACAAATGGAACGCAGCGAAGTTGAAGCTTATTTGAAGGATCTCATTACCCGCGTAGGGGCCGCTTCCATAAAGGATATGGGTAAAGTTATGGGCGCAGCCAACAAGGAACTGGCCGGTAAAGCCGATGGCAGAACCATTTCGGAGCTTGTTAAAGAATTGTTAAATTGAGCAAAATAAATAGCATTTATTGTTGCAACTAAGTTTCAATAAACTATTTTTATAGCGGATAAATTAATAATTATACCAGATTTGATTTTGGTATAAGCAAAATTATATACTTAGCTTTTACAAAGGATATGGATTTCGTGCTTAAAGAGGAAAACGGTTTCAGTTATATCGATGAGGGCGAAGGCGAAGTATTGCTACTACTGCACGGTTTGATGGGAGCGCTAAGCAATTGGGAAAAAGTGATAGACGAGTTTAAGGACGATTACCGTATTGTTATTCCCATGTTGCCTATTTACGACCTGCCTTTGCTAACCACCGGCGTAAAAACACTGGCCAAATATGTGCACAAGTTTGTAACCTATATGGGGCTTAAAGACTTTACCCTGCTGGGTAACTCGCTGGGTGGGCATGTGGGGCTTATTTATTGCACCAATCACCTGGAGTTTGTAAAGGCGCTTGTGTTAACAGGCAGTTCGGGATTATATGAAAATGCTTTCGGGGGGTCGTTTCCGCGCCGCGAAAGCTATGATTTTGTGAAGGAAAAAGTAGAATATACCTTTTACGACCCAAAAACAGCCACAAAAGAGCTGGTTGACGATGTTTTTAAAACAATTAACGACCGTAACCGCGTAATAAGGATACTGGCGATGGCTAAATCAGCTATTCGCCATAATATGGCAAAAGAACTGCATAGGATAACTATTCCGGTTTCGTTGATATGGGGCAGGAACGATAAGATCACACCGCCGGATGTGGCGATAGAATTTAATCATTTGCTGCCAAATTCGGAACTGCACTGGATAGACCAATGCGGCCACGCAGCCATGATGGAACAGCCCGAAGAATTTAATAAACATTTAAGGGCTTTTTTGGATCGTGATAAAGTAAAGGCTTGATATGCTTGCAATTGAACTAATAGCAGATGCGATACCACCGGTGCACACTTCGGATACCATCCAGAAGGTGATGGACCGTATGGTGGAGTTCCGGCTAAGGCACCTGCCCATAGTTAACGAAGAGCAGTTCCTGGGTTTGGTTTCAGAAAACGACCTGGTAGAGGAAAGCGATTATCAAACCCCGATAGGTGCATTGGCATTGTCGCTGGTTAATCCCTACGTGCTCGAAGATCAGCATATATACGATGTGATCCGGTTGTTTTATGAACTGCAGCTAACCGTGGTTCCGGTGCTCGACGTTAAAAAGAATTACCTGGGGTTGATCCCCATCAATATGATGAACGAGTATTTTGCTACGCTTACTTCATCGTCTGAACCGGGCGGTATCATTGTACTCGAGATCAGTAACAAAAACAATTCCCTTGCCCACATGGCGCAGATCGTCGAGTCGGACAACGCCCAGGTACTAAGTTCTTACGTACGCACTTTCCCCGATTCAACCAAAATGGAGGTTACGCTCAAGGTAAATAAAGTAGACATATCGGCCATTATAGCCACCTTTATGCGTTACGAATACAACATAAAAGCTACCTTTAATCATAGCGACGACAACGACGGTTCGAAGGATCGGTACGATTCACTGATGAATTATCTTAATCTGTAAATTAGCTTATAGCCGATGGTTCATAGTTCATAGCTATTCCTGATATTTGCAGAACTTCATGGCCATGAACTGTTAACTATGAACCATTAACCCCACCAAATGAGAATAGCTATTTACGGCCGGCCGTTTAACGACTTAGCGGTAATTCCATACATACAGCAGGTATTTGATAGCCTGGCTCAGCATAAGGCCGAGATATATGTGCATCAACAACTGCACGGCTACCTGGAAGGTAAAATAGTCAACGTAAAATATCACGTACTACAGAATCACGGCTTCATCAGGAAGCATATCGATGTGTTTCTAACCCTGGGCGGCGACGGGACATTACTGGACATGGTTACGCTTATACGCGACACCGGCATACCCGTTATTGGCATCAACTTTGGCAGGCTTGGATTTTTGGCCAGCGTTAATAAAAGTGATATAGCGGCTGCCATTTATGCTGTAATGCACAAGGATTTTACCCTCGATAAGCGCGAATTATTACAGATAGATTCGGACGAAAAGATCTTTGGTGATGACAATTTTGCACTCAACGACGCTACTTTTCATAAACGCGATGATGCAGCAATGATCACGATACATGCCTCGCTAAACGGCGAGTTCCTGAATTCATACTGGGGCGATGGCATCATCATATCAACTTCAACGGGATCTACCGCTTACTCCCTGAGCTGTGGCGGCCCTATCATTTTTCCTGCATCAAACAGTATAGCTATTACGCCCATCTCCCCCCATAACCTTAATGTGCGTCCTATCGTATTACCAGACAGCAGCACGCTTACTTTTGAAGTAGAGTGCCGCAGCGCCAATTTCCTGGTCTCATGCGATTCCAGGACGGCGATCATTGAAAAAACGATGAAGTTCCACATCCGAAAAGCTGATTTTAGCCTTAACCTCATTCGTTTGAGTAATGAAAGTTATTTATCCACGTTAAGGAACAAACTATTGTGGGGATTGGATACCCGCAATTACTAATTTTGCCGGATGCCCAAATTTGTAGTCGTTTTTATCCTGCTTTTCACTTCTGTTAATTTACAGGCGCAAACCTGGGAATTGGGAGGCAATGTGGGTGCAGCAGGCTATATGGGCGATCTGAACCCAAACAATCCTTTAAAGATAAGCGGTGTATCGTTAGGCGGCTTTGTCGCCCGAAACTTCGACGGCTACTGGTCGGCCAAGCTCAAATACACGTTCGGAACAATAGCTGGCGCCGACAGTACCTCGTCCAACCCGCAATTCAGGCAGAGAAACCTTAGTTTTTCGACGGTGTTGAATGAATTGAGCCTGATGGGCGAATTCAACCTGTTTAAATATATACCCGAGGCAGGGCAAAACAGGTTTACACCTTTTATATATGTCGGTATTGGTATAGTAGGGTATAACCCCAGGGCACGATACCAGGGACACGATTACGACTTGCGGCCGCTAATGACCGAAGGACAATCCAAACCATACTCAAGTGCGGCTATCACTATTCCTTACGGGGTAGGGCTAAAATATAACTTTTCAGGCAAATGGAACTTTATCGCCGATATCGGTTATCGCCACCCAACTACCGACTATTTGGATGACGTTTCCGGCGTCTATCCTGATAGAACCAAATTATCTTCTGATTTATCAAGGGCATTGTCTGACCGTTCGGGCGAAAACACAGGCGCCTATATCGGCTCGCCAGGCACCCAGCGTGGCGACCTTCGCCCCAGGGATACCTATATGTTCATCAATGTGGGCATTTCCTTTACTTTCGTGACAAGCAAGTGCTATTATTAGCAGTATTTTCATAAAATTCAAATAAATATTTTGTTTAATACAATAAACTCAAAATATAATTCGTTTTAGATGTATATTTTGGATACAGAGGTTTGTAGCCTTATCCCAAAAGGATCTTTTTTAGTTGTTGGAAAGATCCAGGCCCCTCTCCAATCGGGGAGGGGCGGGAGAAGGCCCGAATCGATAGTCCAGATCACCTAAAACTTAAAATTATGGCAGAGTTAGTTGCTTCCGAAAAAAACGGTAAAAGAAACTCGCTGAAAAAGCTTCCTCCCCGTATCGATTTCACCGCGATGGTCGATCTGGCTTTTCTGCTGATCACATTTTTTATCCTGACCACATCCCTGAAACAGCCCAGAGCGATGGATTTGACCATGCCTGTAGGTCCAGCTGGTCCGGTGGGAGAGAGTTCGACCATGACTATTTGCCTGGGCAAAAACAATAAAGCATTATGCTATCTGGGGATGCCCGAGCGTCCGTTAAGTACACCATTACTTGTTGACTACGACAAAGCGGGACTCAGGCAAGCCATCCTCAACATGAAAAGTAAGATATTAAAAACTACGGGTAAATCGATGATGGTCGTTTTAAAGCCAAGCGCCCACTCTCTATATGATAATTTGGTCAATACAATTGATGAACTTAATATCACCAGTGTGCCCTCGTATGCCATAGCCGATATTTCGCCAAAAGATATCGACCTGTTAAAACAAAAAAACGCTTATTAAACCACCTAAACCTTCACTGCCGCCGGCCTTTAAAAGGTTGGCGGCTTTCTTCGTTACCCCTGTTTTTTCAGGCATTTTTCTTTTTTGCCCGCATACTAAAAAAGTACAAAGTAAGTTTTACCTTTGTACCCTGAAAAAAACACGGCTTAAGTGATTGATTACTTTGCTGTAGGGAACACCTGTTACCGTCGGGCGGACCAATTTTTTTATTTAGAGTATATCTTTTTAGCCATAGCCGGCTTTTAAGAAGCAGACAAAATGGGATATAAAGACCAGATAGATTTTTCCAGGTTACCTCAGCATATAGCTATCATCATGGACGGCAATGGACGTTGGGCAAAGGGCAAAGGAAAGTTAAGGGTGTTTGGCCACCGTAATGGGGTTGTATCAGTACGTGATGTGGTTGAAGCCTCTGCGGAGCTGGGTATTAAATATATTACATTATATACTTTCTCATCCGAAAACTGGAACAGGCCAAAACTGGAGGTATCTGCTATAATGGAGCTGATGGTTGCTACTATCAATAAAGAGATAGACAACTTTATGAGGAATAATATAAGGCTGAATGCGATAGGTGAATTGGAGATGCTTCCTGCCAAATGTCATAAGGAACTATTAAGCGCGATGAATAAAACCGCTGGTAATACAGGTTTGACATTGACCCTGGCGCTGAGTTACAGCTCGAGACGTGAAATTGCACATGCAGCGGCTAACATAGCCCGCAAGGTACAACAGGGAGAGTTGAGTTTAGATGATATAAATGAGGACACTTTCGGAAATAATTTATATACAAGTGAAATGCCCGACCCGGAATTACTGATAAGAACCAGCGGCGAATACCGCATAAGTAATTATTTACTGTGGCAAATTGCATACGCTGAATTGTATTTTACATCGAAACTTTGGCCCGATTTCAGGCGCGAGGACCTGTACGAAGCCATCATTGATTATCAAAAGCGCGAACGGCGTTTTGGTATGATCAGCGAGCAACTGAACTAAATTTTTACTTTTAACACTTTTTAACAACTGTATAAATTATTTTTAGCCCACTAAAATATTCGAATGAATAAACTTCTTTTTGCTATTCTTTTCACTGTTATAAGTACCGCTGCGCTGGCACAGGTCTCTAATCAGCCGAGGCCGGCACTTCAAAAATCTATTTCCCCCGATAGTTTAAGCTACCTTAACCCCAAGGACTATATTATTGGCGGGGTAACGGTTACCGGTACTAAAAACCTGGATAAGGATGTGCTGGTACAGATATCGAAATTGAATAAGGGCGACAGGATAAATCTTCCGGGCGAACAAAATGCGGCTGTAGTAAAACGCATGTACGACCAGGGGCTTTTTGACGACGTGCAGTTGAACATTACTAAAATAAACCTTGATACCGTTTACCTCGAAATAGCTGTTGTAGAGCGCCCGCGTTTATCCAGAATGCATATAACCGGTCCGCGGAAAGGCGAGATCGAGGATCTGCAAAAGAAACTGAGCGACAAAAATGCCAAGATCGTTAACGAAAACTTATTGAGTACAACTACCGCCATCATCAAAAAGCATTTTGCTGAAAAAGGATATTTAAATACAACAGTTGATATTAAACAACGTAAAGACCCGGGCGATGCTAACAGCGTTATTCTGGATGTTGCAGTAGACAAGAAGAAAAAGGTTAAAATAAATAGCGTGACGTTTGAAGGCAATACCGCCTTCAGCCAAAAGAAATTAAGAAAATTTCTGAAAAAGACACGCCAGCGCCATTGGTATAATCTATTCGGGTCGAGGAAGTTTTTGCGTGATAAATACGAGGACGATAAGCAAAACCTGGTTGAAAAAATGCAGGACAAGGGCTACCGCGATGCAGAGATCATTAGCGACTCGGTTTGGCGGCACGACGATAACACGGTCAATGTCAAAATAAAATTATTTGAAGGACATAAATATTATTTCGGGAACATTACATGGTCGGGCAATGCGCAATATCCGGCAACTTTGCTTAATAAGTTGCTCCGTGTTCGTAAAGGCGACGTTTTTAGCGAAGAGGAGCTGAATAAAAGGCTTGTAGGTCCTACACCAAATAACGACGACGTTTCGACATTGTACCTCGATAACGGTTTCCTTACTTACAGTGCCGATCCTGTTCAAACCAGGATATATAACGACACCGTCGACCTGGATATCCGGGTATATGAAGGGCCCCGTTACACACTGAACCGCATCATACTGAAAGGGAACGATGTAACTAATGATAAAGTGGTAAGGCGAGAGATAAGGACCAAACCGGGCCAGATATTTAGCAAGGAAGCGCTCATCCGCAGCACGCGCGAAATATCCCAGTTAGGAAATTTTGACGAGCAGAAAACCGAACCAAGACCTACCAACATCAACCCGTCCGATGGTACTGTGGATATAATTTATAATGTAGTTGAAAAGCCATCGGACCAGATCGAGCTTTCAGGTGGTTTTGGTGGCGGCCAGTTAGTGGGCACACTCGGGCTAACATTTAATAACTTTTCGCTCAGGAATATTTTCCACCTGAAAGAATACCGCCCGCTGCCAAAAGGCGATGGACAGAAACTGAGCATCAGGGGGCAATCGAGCGGACGTATCTATCAAAACTACTCGTTCACTTTCACCGAGCCGTGGCTGGGAGGTAAAAAGCCGATATTTTTCTCTCTGTCGGCCTATACACAGTTAAGTTCAACCGGTCAATATTATGCCAAAAACGACTCAAGATATAATAACCTGCGTATTAACGGTATCGGTGTTACATTAGGTAAAAGGCTGAACTGGCCGGACAACTATTTCCAGCTGAATTATTCGGTGAATTTTGACCACTATAGTTTGGATAATTATCCGGGTTATATATTTACCAACGGTACATCATACAATATTAAATTAACCCAGACACTGCAACGTAACTCATTGGATGTGCCGATATTCCCTACGCAGGGGTCAAATATCATGCTTACTATCCAGGGAACACCGCCATATTCATTATTTAATCACATCAACTATAAGCTGCCGCCTACCCAGGAAGAAGTTTATCACTTTGTTGAGTACTACAAGGTTAAATACGATGCACAGTGGTTCCAGAAGATTTATGGCAAGCTGGTGTTAATGTCGCAGGTGAGGTTTGGTTTCCTGGGCGAGTACAATTCGGCGGTGCCTGCTTCTCCGTTCGAAAGGTTTAAACTGGGCGGCGACGGTATGCAGAGTTATCAATTTTTACAGGGTAGTGATATCATAGGGTTACGCGGTTACCAAAACTTCTCGGTTATCCCGGTAGGTACCAATTACAATGTGAACAACAACCCAGGAAGCACAATATACAACAAGTACACGTTCGAATTGCGCCACCCTGTTATCGCCAGCCAGTCGGCAACGATATTTGTTTTGGCCTTTGCCGAAGGTGGTAACGTTTGGAACAGTTTCAGCCAGTTTAATCCGTTCAATGTCAGGCGTTCAGTAGGATTTGGAGCAAGGATATTTTTGCCTATTTTTGGCCTGCTTGGTTTGGACTATGGTTATGGCTTTGATAAGATACCGGGTATTCCGGATGCTAACAAGGGCCAGTTCCATTTTTCAATTTCACAGAGCTTAAGCGGAGGGTTTAATTAATTTGCGCCTGGCAATGAAAAAGATAATCTTAGTAATATTTTTTACGTTTGCGGCGTTTACTACATTTGCGCAACGGTTTGCTTTTGTAGATTCAGATTATATCCTGAAACACATACCGGAATACGCCGCTGCACAAAAGCAACTGGCTGCACTTTCCGATCAGTGGCAAAAGGAAGTTGACGCAAAATCGCAGGAAATTGAGCGCATGTATAAGGCGTTCGAGGCAGATAAGATTTTGATGACGGCTGATATGAAAAAAAGGCGCGAGGCCGAGATAAGTGATAAGGAAAAAGAAGTCAGGGATTTTCAGCGCCAGAAATTTGGGCCGGACGGCCAACTGGCAAAAAAAAGTAACGAACTGATTAAACCTATACAGGATAGGCTTACCAAAGCTATACAGGCTGTTGCTGAAAGTGAAAGCCTGGATATGATATTTGATAAGAATAGTGAAGTGATAATGCTGTATGCAAACCCGCGCTACGACAAAAGCGCGGATGTAATAACCCGCCTGGGATTAAAACCCGGAGTATTTGCTAAGTAAAAATTTATAGATAAATTAGACTATTATTAACCCAAAGACAAAAAATGAAAAAACTATTGAAAGTAGCTTTAGTTGCGGTGTGTATTGTGTTCGCAGGGAATATCGCTAAGGCCCAAACAAAAATTGGATATGTCAATTTTGCCCAGATCATCCAGATAATGCCCGAAGCCAAAACTGTTCAGACACAGCTTGAAACATACGGCAAACAATTCCAGGATCAATACACAGCTATGACGACTGAGTTACAGTCAAAAGGCCAGCAATACGAAGCACAACGCGCCACCATGACTGATGCTATACGTTCGGCAAAGGAGAGCGAATTGCAGGATCTTCAAAAACGTATCCAGGCGTTCCAAACAGATGCACAGCAGAAAATAGCCAGCAGGCAGGATGAGTTGTCAAAGCCTTTAATTGATAAAGCCCGTGCTGCTGTTGCCCAGGTTGCCAAGGAAAAAGGCTACACTTACGTAATCAATTCTTCGCAAAATGACATTTTGATCGTTTCGCCGCCGGGAGACGATATGCTGGCCGATGTAAAGGCGAAATTAGGCTTAAAATAGGTAGTCACAACCCTTTATAGAATAGCCGTCGGGCGTAGTTTTATAAATTCGGCAGGATAGTATTATCAATCAGGAAAAATTTATGTTGGGAAGGCTATTAAAAATTACCGTTATTGTGTCACTCATAACACTTGGCGGTAATGTTGCTAACGCTCAGGCTAAAATTGCTTATATTGATTTCCAGGAGTTAATGAAGCAGATGCCCGAAACAAAAAACCTGCAGGAGCAAATAAATGCTTACAGTAAGCAGTTTATGGACCAACTGACGGCGATGAATACCGAGTATCAGCAGAAGGGTAAGGACTATGTTGCGCAGAAATCGACAATGTCCGACGCAATACGGACCGCCAAAGAAACAGAACTGGCCGATTTGCAGCGACGGATGGAAAGCTACTCTAACGATGCCCAGCAAAAAGTAGAAACCAAAACGAATGAGCTTGCCAAACCGCTTTTTGAAAAAATGCGCGAAACGGTAAAGCAGGCGGCACAGCAAAAAGGCTATACTTATGTTATTAATACCGCTCAGGTTGAACTGATCGTATCGCCGCCGGGTGACAACCTGATGAACGATGTGAAAGCCAAATTAGGCATTAAGTAAAAACGAAGATTAAAACATACAAAGCGGCACCGATACGGGCCGCTTTTTTTATTTTTACAGCGTGATGGATAACCAACCGATAGGCATTTTCGACTCAGGCTATGGTGGCCTTACCGTATTTCGTTCTATAGCGGATAGTTTGCCGCAATACGATTACATCTACCTTGGCGATAATGCCCGCGCCCCCTATGGTAACCGTTCGTTCAATACCATACATCAATATACATGGGAATGCGTGCAGATGCTTTTTGATATGGGTTGCCCGCTGGTTATACTGGCGTGTAATACCGCATCGGCCAAGGCGCTGCGTACTATACAGCAGCGCGACCTGCTCAATGAAGATCCGGCAAAGCGGGTGCTTGGCGTTATCAGGCCAACTGCCGAGATCATTGGGAATTATACCGCTTCCAAAGAGATAGGAGTTCTCGGTACGAAAGGCACTGTCCAGTCAGGTTCATACCTTATCGAGATCAATAACTTTTTTCCGGATGTTAAAGTTTACCAGCAGGCCTGCCCGCTATGGGTTCCGATTATCGAGAACGGCGAATACGACCAGCCAGGGGCCGATTATTTTGTGAAAAAATACCTGGACCAGGTGCTTGCGCAGTCTGCCCATATAGATACCCTGTTACTCGCCTGCACGCACTACCCTTTGTTGCAGGATAAGATCAAAGCGTACCTGCCCGAAAATATCAAAGTTGTGCCGCAGGGAGATATTGTTGCCGCAAGCCTGCAGGATTACCTGCAGCGCCATCCCGAAATGGAACAGCGATTAACCAAAAATGGAAGCAGGCAATTCTTCACCACATCCGATGATACCATGGATTTCGATCATCATGCCTCCATATTCTTCGGCGAAGCCGTAACTTCCGAATACACAGCCCTTAAATAACAGGTGTTCATACTACCGCCGCTTGCCAACAGTTTGATCGACTTAAGTATTTGTTTATCAATTGCTTTGATTTAAACACTGCCAAAAAAGTATCTCATTTTGCATGTTTTCGTGAACACTTGTTGAAATAAATTGTCATTTTAATTAAGCTGTGATAACCGAATGTATCATACAAGGTCTATAAACTTAATCAAGTATTCAGCGCTGCCCCGGTTCAATAAAAGCAAAAATGATTAAGTTTGCAGTTGAAGCGAACTGATCCTTGAACTTTTACCTCAAATACTTTATTATCGCTGCCGGCCTGTTTGGTTTTTCAGGCTTCTTTGCGCTATTCGGCGTTTATGCCGAACGTAAGGTATCAGCGTTTATACAGGACAGGCTCGGGCCAACGGAAACCGGTAAATACGGCGTTCTTCAAACGCTGGCCGATGTCATCAAACTGCTGATGAAGGAACTTATTGTGCCTGCGGCGGCTGATAAGTGGCTGTTTATGCTCGCACCTGCCATAATTTTTATAGCGGTGTATATGGGTTTTGCGGCTATTCCCTGGGCCAACGGCCTGGCACCATCAAACCTCAATCTTGGGCTCTATTATATTTTCGCCATCATCTCCATCGAAACGTTGGGTATCCTGATGGCAGGCTGGGGATCGAACAACAAGTATTCCATTTTGGGCGCCATGCGCTCAGTTGCACAGATCATCTCGTACGAGATACCCGCCGGCTTTGCCATAATATCGGTGGTGATGATCGCTCAGTCGCTTAACCTGCAAACTATTGCAGCGCAGCAGGGCATCCTGTCGCACGAACAATCAAAGTTTCTGGGGATATGGGATGTGTCGGCGACAGGAGGGATATTATCCTGGAATATATTCCGCGCGCCGCATCTCATCATCGCGTTTGGTATTTATTTTATAGCGTCGCTGGCCGAAAGCAACAGGGCGCCTTTTGACATACCCGAGGCGGAATCGGAGCTGGTGGCCGGTTTCCATACCGAATTTACAGGCATGCGTTTTGCATTTGTTTTCCTGGCTGAATATTCGATGATGTTCCTGGTTTCCATGGTGGCGGTCATTTTGTTTTTGGGCGCCTGGAATACGCCTCTGCCAAATATGGGAGTGGTGCGCCTGGCCGATTGGACAACCGGAACGGCCTGGGGGGTGTTATGGACAGTTATAAAAGTGTTGTTATTGGTGGGCGTACAAATGTGGATACGGTGGACATTGCCCCGATTGCGTGTAGATCAATTAATGAACCTATGCTGGAAAGTGCTTACTCCGCTTGCATTTATTTGTATGCTGGTATCGGGTGTATGGCGTTTGTGGGTGATATGAGTTAGTCCGTAAGTCGGAAAGACCGGAAGACCGGAAGAAATAATGAATATAACTAAAAGTCCCTCTCCTTTGGAGAGGGATTTAGGGTGAGGCAAAATCAGTGAAATCAAAATAAAAAAAGATCAGTGAAGACAACAATAAATGCGTTTAAAACAGGATGGAAGGGACTTGCTCTTACCATCAGGCATTTATTTTCTAAAAACACCAAACGGAAAGTAATGCCAGTTAGCTCTGACAATTATTTTAAACAGATGGAGGGTACCAACACCATCCAATACCCTAAACAGCAACTGCCCGTGCCCGAAGTTGGCCGCTACCAGTTAGAGGTTGAAATAGACGATTGCATTGTATGCGACCTTTGCGCCAAAATATGCCCGGTTGATTGTATTGATATCGAGCAGATAAAAGCAACCGAATTGATAGGCCATACCTCGGATGGTAGTCCCAAGCGTATTTATGCCGCCAAGTTCGATATTGACATGGCTAAATGTATGTACTGCGGTTTGTGTACCATCGTTTGCCCTACCGAATGCATCATCATGACCAATCAGTACGACAGGACGGTTTTTGAGCTGAAAGATCTGAATTACGAATTTTCGGACATGACACCCCAAGACGCTGCGGAAAAGCGCTTGCTGCTCGAAAGGCAACTGGCCGAAAAGCAAGCCGCCAAAGAGGCAGCCCTGAAGCAAAAGGAGGGTGGCGCATGACGATGGTGAAAGCTTTATTTTACCTGATGGGTTTTATCGCCGTTGCATCCGGTCTGTACGTGGCAGCAAGTAGGAATCTGGTGCGCAGTGTATTCATGTTTTTTGTAACCTTAATGGCACTGGCCGGGTTATACGTGCTGGCCAGTGCCGATTTTGTGGCCATTACCCAAATTGTGGTATATGTTGGCGGTATATTGGTATTGATCATATTTGCCTTTATGCTTTCGGGCAGAGAGAGCCTTGCGGGGCTTCAGCAACAGGAAAGCCGCTTTATCAGTATAAATAAATTATCTGCCGTACTGCTTGCGGCGTTGTTCTTTATCTTGATGCTGAATATATTGCTGAAAACAGATCCCGATCATTTGCAATGGGTTCAAAAAGCTGTAAGCGAGAAAAATATGGTTAAATCCGGCGATGCAACCGTTAATAATTTGGGCATTAACCTGATGAGCCATTATTTGCTCCCGTTTGAGGTAGTATCCATTTTATTGCTGATGGCCCTGGTAGGCGCTGCGCACATATCGAGAAAGGAGAAAAGCTTATGATCCCGCTTACTGATTTCCTGGTAGTAAGCGCGGCCCTGTTTTGCACGGGCTTGTTTATCGTGCTGACCAAAAGGAACGCCATACTGGTTTTGATAGGGATAGAGTTTATGCTGAATGCGGCTAACCTTAACCTGGTGGCCTTTGGCAAATACGACCGCCTGGCAAACGGCGGGCAAATTTTTACCCTGTTTTCAATAACACTGGCAGCCGCCACCACTGCAGTGGCATTAGCTATTATATTGAACTTATACAAACGTTATAAAACCATCGACCCGTCAAAAACGGATCATTTAAAAGATTGAAAATGAAAAAAAACGCGCATAGTAAAAATAAGGGTGTCATCCTGAGTCTCTCGAAGGATGAGCGTGGTAAGGCCTTTGCCCGGATGCTTCGGGTACTTCAGCATCACAGCGCTCTTATAGGTACGATCGCCGTTATGTTTTTTTTATTCCTCTCGCTAAATACTTCGGCCCAAAACGTTGACACGGTACAAAAAAATCCTTCAAAAACTTCATTTACCGGCGACACTAAGCCATTGATTATTTTGGATGGAATACCCTATAAAGGCGACCTGAAAAGCATCGATCCTAATACCATTATGGATGTTACAATCTTAAAAGGGAACAACGCAACCTCAGTTTATGGTTCGGACGCTTCGGACGGTGCGGTAGTAATACGGACAAAAAACTATGAAGCAAAGGCTGATACCTCAAAATTATCGCCGCCACTGAATACAGACCCGGCTGTGGATAAAAGGCCTCTCATTATCTTAGATGGCAAAGAATATACAAAGGATTTGAAAACCATCGACCCTCATACAATTGTAAGTATCAATGTGCTAAAAAATAAAAACGCCACAGATAAGTACGGGCAAAAGGCAGTTAACGGAGTTTTGGAGATAGCTACAAAAAAATAAACATTGGAAGATTTCCTGCAGCAGATAGATACTTTAACAATTAGTTTCGCAATGGGAGCTGTACTGCTGCCTTTGTTGGCTGCTGTTATTGGCTTTTGTCTTCCTGCACGGTCTAAAGTTTCCGGCTGGCTATCTACGCTTGCTATTTTGTTAAGCGCTGTCCTGTCTGTCGCTGTTTTTTCAAAAGTCTGGAACCAGCACCCTGTTCATCAGCAGCAATTGTGGTTTACCATTGGCGAAACAAAAGTTTACGCTGGTATCCTGCTCAATAACCTTTCGGTATTAATGCTGGTGCTGGTATCGGTTGTAGCCTTGCCGGTGCATATTTACTCCACCGCCTACATGAAAAACGACGAACGGTACGGGCGTTATTTTACTTACCTCAGTTTTTTCTGTTTCAGTATGCTGGCGCTGGTAGTTACAGATAGCCTGGTATTGTTCTATGCTTTCTGGGAACTGGTGGGCTTTTCATCCTACCTGCTTATTGGTTTCTGGCGCACAAAGCAAGCGGCTGTTCTGGCAAACAAAAAAGCCTTTATCATGAACAGGATAGGGGACATCGGGCTTCTTTCGGCCATTATTATCATTTACACCACTACCCGCAGTTTTGATATCAACCAATTGTTCGGCACAAATGCTTTGGTTAAAACCGCCGCCGGCCAGGTAACGGGTGTTTGGCAATATATAGCCTTTGGCGGCCTGTTTTTGGCTGTCGCCGCTAAGTCCGCGCAGTTCCCGTTACACACCTGGCTACCCGACGCTATGGAAGGCCCTACATCTATTTCGGCCCTTATTCATGCGGCTACCATGGTTGCCGCCGGTGTGTTTTTGCTGGGCCGGTTTTATCCGGTTTTCACACACCACGAGTTGACCATACTCGCCATTGTGGGTTGCTTTACCGCGTTTATGGCCGCCACTATCGCACTCACCAAAAACGACCTGAAGCGCATTCTCGCTTATTCCACCATATCGCAATTGGGTTATATGGTAATGGCCATGGGTATCGGCGCTTATTCGTCGTCGCTGTTTCACCTGGCTACACATGCTTTTTTCAAATGTCTTTTATTTTTAGCGGCAGGTATCATCATTCACGAAGTTCAGCACGTTAAAGACGAGTATCAATTAACCATCGACCCGCAGAATATCCTGTATATGGGTGGCTTACGTAAAAAAATGCCATTGACATTCATCGCCTGTATCATTGGCGGCATGGCTTTGGTTGGCTTGCCGTTTACTTCCGGCTACCTTTCTAAGGATGGCATCCTGATACAATCCTTTGAATGGTCCGAAGGTAAAAGCTGGGTATTTAAACTTATCCCGATAGGGGCCTTAGTTACCAGCTGGCTCACTGCATTTTATGTGGCCCGATTAATTGCCAAGGTTTTTTTTGGCGAATTTAAGATGCTGCAATTCCACCCGTCCATTAAACTGCACATCAGCGACGGCGGCTGGCAATACCGTGTTCCGCTGATATTTTTAACTATCTGCAGCTTGTTCCTGCTGTTCTCGCTTAACCCTATTTTATATGAACGGGCCTGGATATTAACCGGCTTCCCCAATATAACCGGGCTGGATAGGGTGAATATTTATCATACCATAATCCCGGTACTGGTTAACCTGGTTGCAGTATTGGTGCTTTATTGGGCCTGGAGTGTTTATATCAAGTTAAAAGCACTGCCATTGCCCGAATCCGGCTTCCTGTTCAGGCTATCCTACAATGAATGGTATATCGACAAGCTTTATCAAAAGGTTATCATAATGCCTGTAATGGCGTTAAGCAAAACTACCCGCTGGGCCGACCTTAATATTATCGACGGTTTTATACATTTGCTGGCAAATATTGGGCTCGCCGGGTCGAAGGTAGCAGAATGGTGCGACCGTTATATTATCGACGGTATTTTGCACCTTACTGGCTCATTGGTAATGGCGATAGGTAATTTTGCCCGCAGGTTCCAGAACGGCAGGGTGCAGTATTATCTGTTTAGTATGCTGGCGGTTATATTGGTTATATTTATTTTAAAGACGTTGATCTGAACCCGATGAACATATTATCGCTGCTCATATTCATACCGCTGCTGTTTGCGCTTGCCATCATTGTGCTGCCGTCATCTATGCGCGCTGGGTTCAAGTATATTACGTTGCTGGCGACGCTTGTCCAGCTGGGTATCAGTATATGGATGTACCTGCATTTTCAAACCGGGGGACATTTTGGCGGGGTGAACAACGAAGCACAGTTTCAGTTTGTCCAAAAAATACCCTGGATCGACCTTAGTCTTGGTAACATGGGTAAAATGCAGGTCGATTATTTTGTGGGGATCGATGGTATTTCCATTACGCTGGTGCTGATGACATCGCTGGTAATGGTTATCGCTGCGCTGGCTTCGTGGGAGATAAAAAGTAATCTGAAAGGTTTTTTCAGTCTTTTCCTGTTGCTCAACACAGCTGTTATTGGTGTATTCTGCGCGCTCGATTTCTTCCTGTTCTATATTTTTTACGAACTAATGTTGCTGCCGCTGTATTTCCTGATAGGCATGTGGGGCGGCGCCCGGCGCGAATATGCGGCTATCAAGTTCTTCCTGTATACCTTATTCGGCTCGGTATTTATGCTGTTGGTAATGGTGGGCCTGTACCTATCCGTGAAAGACCCGGCTACCGGCAGTCATACATTCAACATCATCCAGATGATGAACCCGGCCAATTATGATCAGGGTTCGGTATTTTCGGTCCTGGCTCATAAAACTATTTTGGGTATGCCCGCCCGTACGGTAGGCTTTGTGGTGCTGTTCATCGCATTCGCCATCAAAGTACCAATAGTACCGTTGCACACCTGGCTGCCGGATGCCCACGTGGAAGCGCCGACACCGGTTTCTATCATCCTTGCCGGCATATTGCTAAAAGTTGGGGGATATGGCATCATCCGTATTTGCCTGGGTATTTTTCCTGAGATCGCCTCATCCGGTGCGTTCTGGCTCGGTTTGCTGGGGGTGATCTCCATTATCTACGGTGCTTTGAATGCGCTTGCACAGCGCGACCTGAAACGTTTGATCGCCTATTCATCCGTATCGCACATGGGCTTTGTCTTGCTGGGCATAGCTTCGCAAACGCCCGAAGGCATAAGCGGTGCGCTGATGCAGATGGTGAGCCACGGTTTCCTGTCAGCTATGTTATTCTTCCTGGTCGGGGTGGTTTACAACCGGGTGCACGACCGCGATATTTATAATTTTCGCGGCCTGGGAACACTGATGCCCAAGTATACCACATTTGTCATGATCGCATTTTTTGCATCGCTCGGCATACCTGGATTATCTGCTTTTATTGGTGAGGCATTTTCTTTATTAGGCGCATTCGAATCATCATCGGTCAATGGCTATTTGCCATATTGGATGGCTATATGCGGCTCGGTGGGCATAATATTAAGCGCGGCTTATTTCCTGTGGACCTTGCAGCGTATGTTTTTCGGCACGCTGTCTCTTAAAGGCGGCGACGTATGGAAAACCGCCCTGACCGATTTGGACTCGCGCGAGATTTTGGCTTTGATGCCTTTAGCGTTGATGACACTCGTTTTAGGCGTGATGCCTTCGCTGGTATTTGATAAGATCAATGATTCGGTGTTGGCGTTGGTGCATTTTTTAAAATAACATATTCATAGATATGCACGATCTGTTACCATTCCTTCCCGGCCAGTTGAACCAGGTGTTAGATGGCATTACTTTGCTGATACCAGAGCTATACCTGTCAGGGCTATTCCTGGTGATACTGGTAACCGATATTTTGTTCGGTAAAAACTCGGGCTGGTTATGCAGGATATTAGCGTGCGCTGGGCTGGTCGTTGTCCTTATAAAGGATCTTCAGCAATTCGGGCTCGTAGTGAACAATGGCTTCCCGTTTTTTAACGAGATGCTGTTGCTGCACCGTACATCGGTAACCTTTAAGGCGCTTATTGATATTTTCTCCATTATACTTTTGCTGTACTTTGAATGGGACGACGAGCTGCGGTCGCACACCAAAAAATTGTCAGGTTTGTACGCCATCGCTATTGCTGCTATTCTTGGTCTGCATTTAATGGCAATGTCCATAAACCTGTTATCGATCTACTTGTCTATCGAGATGGTCTCCATTGCATCATATTTAATGGTGGCCTATCATACGGAAAACAAACTGAGCAGCGAGGCTGGCTTAAAGTACGTGCTTTTTGGCGCGGCATCTTCAGCTGTTATGTTGTATGGTATATCACTGCTGTACGGTTTCACCGGGTCATTGAACCTGCTGACCGGTAATATGTTGCCGGGCCTGTTACACACTAACGCAATGGCGGTTTCTTTGGCATTTGCTTTGGTGTTTGTGGGTGTCGGCTTTAAATTGTCGTTCGTTCCTATGCATTTTTGGGTGCCCGATATTTACCAGGGCGCGCCTACGCCGGTCTCGGCGTTCTTATCTACCGTGCCCAAAATTGCTACTTTTTGCCTGCTTATCAATTTCTTTATCCCGTTCCTGTATTATCCCAAATGGGATATGCACGATTTTAAATTGGCGCTATCGGCAGCAGGCATTGTTACCATGGTTGCGGGTAATTTTGCCGCCGTGCTTCAAAATAATGTCAAACGAATGCTGGCTTATTCCAGCATCGGGCATACCGGGTTTGCCTTGATGGCGCTCGCAGCCTTTAACGATGCGGGAAAAACTGCCCTGTCTTTTTACCTGGTGGCTTACTCACTCGCAAGCATTGGCACTTGGATGCTGGCAACTTATTTTGCGGATGCGGCAAAGGCCGAAGACATGACCAGCTACAAAGGGCTTGGATTTAAATATCCCCTTGCCGGGGTATTATTTGTTATCCTGTTGATATCACTGACAGGAATACCGCTTACAGCAGGGTTTAACGGAAAACTGGTTGTTTTTTCGGCGGCATATTCGGCCTACCAGCAAAGCCATTATATCTGGACATTGTTATTAATGATAACCGGCGCCGTTACAACTGTAGTCTCTTTGTTCTATTATATTAAAATTCCGCTCAACTTATTCCTTCGTAAAACAGAAAGGAGCGCCGGTTTTGCTTCTCCAAACAAGTATTTGCTGGCAAGTGTTGCAATAATTACAATATTGGTTATTTATTTGGGCTTTTTCCCGGATATTTTGCTTAAAAATTTGTAATTATCAAAATAAAATGAATATTCTTATAAAATTTTAAACAAATTGGTCATTTTTTGGAAAAAATAGTAATTTGCAAGCTGCAATATAAACCGATTACTTAACCAAATTATGAAACGTTATTTTCCCTTCCTGCTTATAACAGGCGTACTGGTCTTAACTTTTATCTTTCCTTCCGTCGATCTTCACAATGTAGCCGGCAATCCAAAATTTGACACCGGCGACATAGCCTGGATGCTGATGTCGACCGCGTTGGTTTTGATCATGACGCCCGGCCTGGCCTTCTTTTACGGCGGTATGGTGAACAAGAAAAATGTGATCTCCACCATGCTTCAGAGTGTTATCTGTATGGTAATTATAACAGTAATGTGGGGTATTTTTGGTTTTAGTCTTGCCTTCGGCGATTCTATCGGGGGAATAATCGGTAACCCATCTACCTACTTCATGATGAAGGGTATGCTGGGTAACGCTACGTGGAAACTGGCGCCAACCATTCCATTATTGCTTTTTGCCATGTATCAGCTAAAATTCGCCATTATAACTCCCGCGCTGATCACCGGCGCCTTTGCCGAACGCATACGCTTTAACAGTTACATCATATTCCTTTGCTTATTCTCGATATTCATCTTTTCTCCATTGGCGCATTCCACCTGGCATCCGGATGGTATACTGGCAAAATTAGGCGTACTTGATTTTGCGGGCGGAACGGTTGTACACATGTCGGCAGGATGGGCTGCGCTTGCGTCGGCCATTTACCTCAAAGGGCGCAGCGAAGCTAATCACGCCCCGGCACGCGTTACTTATGTTATCATCGGTACTGGCTTGCTGTGGTTCGGGTGGTTTGGGTTTAACGCCGGTTCAGCGTTTGGGGCCAATCATTTGGCGGTGAACGCGCTGGCAACAAGCACTACTGCCTCAGCAGCGGCAGGCTTAACCTGGATATTTTTCGATATGCTGCGTGGCAAAAAACCTTCGGCCATGGGCACCTGTATAGGCGCGGTGGTTGGTTTGGTAGCCATTACGCCGGCGGCCGGTTTTGTGTCGATACCGCATTCGCTGGCAATTGGTATTATTTCCGCGGTTGTTAGTAACCTGGTGGTTGAATGGCGCACCCGCACTTCAATCGACGACACGCTGGATGTGTTCCCCTGCCACGGTGTCGGTGGTATGGTGGGTATGCTGCTTACCGGCGTGTTCGCCCATCAGAACGTAAATGCAGCCAACGTAACCGGCAACGGCTTATTCTTTGGTCATACGCACTTATTCTTTGTTCAATGTATTGCCCTGGTTGTCGCGTCGGTATTTTCTTTCTTTGGTTCTTTGTTGTTGTTGAAAATAACAGATATGATCTCGCCGCTACGTGTGTCGCCTGAAGAAGAAACTATCGGACTGGATATAAGCCAGCACGGCGAAAAATTATAATTTGAATTTTTTTGTAGAGACGCAAGATTTTGCGTCTCTCTACGAAAGGATCCTCGCCTGTGGTGGGAGACGCAAAATCTTGCGTCTCTACATTGTATCATTTCACCCTGGTCAGTTCATAATGTTCCCCTTCATCATCCGCAACCGCTTTGTCAAATTTTCCATTCGGCCCCTTCACAAATTCAAAATCGGCTTCCATTATCTTCAAAAATAAATGGTGATCGTTTTGGGGGTAAATGTTCGTTGGTGGTAACCCAACTTTCGGCGCCTCTACTTTCAGTTTACCATTTACCAGGCTAATAGTGGCATCATATCGTTCATTGTGCCATACTCCGGTAAATTGTTTTAATTGCTCGTCAGTTAGTTTAGTTGTACCGCGGTAAGCATGGTAACTTTCCCATTCATAAGGGATGGTTACACCGGTTAGCTTTTGGACTAGTTCGGTAAAAATGCTTTCGGCATTATCACTGTTGCTCATAATGATCAGGGCTGTTTTTTGTTGCGGAATGGCGATCATATAATGTTGCCATCCAAAGCCATGTCCTTCCTTAAAAAATGCGCGCCCGTAAGGTGTTTGAAAAAGCCCCCAGCCCAGGCCGTAGGCTAATTGTATTTTGCTGTTATCCGCTATCGAAGTGGTATCGAGCGAAAACATCTGTGTCTTCGAATTAATCACTATCTGCGGCGAAAATATCTGGTTCCAGTATTTATCAGTAAGCTTTTTATGCTGCAGCACGGCGGAGATAAAACGTGTATAGTCGGCAATGGTCGTTTCCATCGACCCTGCTGCATAAACATTCTTATACCTATCCTTATGTATCGTGTCTTCCGCGATGTTGTGCCCCACAGCAAAATCATTTTCAAACCGGGGTTGCCATAGGTAACTGCTTTTGGTCATACCGAATGGGACGAATATTTTTTCGCGGGCAATGTCCTCGAGGCTGCGGCGCGTGATGGCCTCGATCACCATCTGCAGCAACTGTATCCCTTCGCCCGAATAAGCATAATGACTTCCCGGCCTGAAGTAGATACCCATCTTAGGAGAGCCGTTCGGCTCCGTACTCCGCCAGTTAGGGAATCCCGTTGTATGCCGCAGGCAATCGCGCGCAGTTATTAATTTCCATCGTTCGTCTCCGGCCAATTCTTTGTAGGCCTCATAATCTGGCAGGGGCTTGGGAAGATAAGTATATAATGGCTTATCAAGGTCGATCACCCCATCCTGCGCCAGCTGAACAACGGTATAAGCAAACAACGCTTTCGATAGCGATGCCGCGTAGAAGTTTGTCGCAGTATCATTCTTTTGGCCGGTTGCCTTGTTGGCGTAACCATATGCTTTTACATCAACAGGCTGGTTATTGTTGATGATACCGATACACAAACCGGTGACTTCGGCGGTGTCCATCAGTTTGTGTACTATTCTGTCGATAGACGACGCCGTCATCGAACCGCCATCGGGCCTTTTGATGTTTAGCTGGGCCGATGAAGGTTGAATGATAAAAATGACAAATGCAAATAGGATAAGTTTTTTCATAGTGTTGCAGGATCGGTTGACGGTGGGGTACCGGATTTTTAGACGATAAATTTCAAAATGGTTTAATTGCCTGGTTTATTTTAGCCGGATTGGAAATTAATAATAAATTTACAATCAGTATTTTATCTCACAGCAATGAAAAAGACCTTACTTTTTATTTCGTTATCAAGTTTTTGTTTAGGTGCTTACGCCCTGGGGGGAAGCGTGGATAGCGGTGTATTTCTACTGCATAAATTCCAGCAGCACATTGGGAAGGAAACTTACCACGTCAGTAAAAGCAAGGACGCTGTAACCTATACCTCCGATTTTAAATTTACGGATCGCGGCTCTCCCGTGCCATTTAAAGCGGAATTAAAAGTAACACCGGCGTTGGAACCACTGGAATTCAATATCAAAGGGCAGTTCTCCCGTTTTTCCACTATTAACGACAAGATAAATATCGCAAATGGCGAGGCGCATATCCAGGTAGATGATTCGGTTCACGATCAAAAAATAAAACCGCTTACCTTCCCGGTCGCGGGTTACGCGCCGATTATCGGTCAGCAGGTATTGATCCAATACTGGAAGAAGCACCACGAACCTGCGAGTATAGATATTTTGCCCGTTGGCTCGGTGCAGATCAGGCGCGACGGGTCTGACACGCTAACCTTTGCCGGAAAGCCGCTGATGCTGGAACGTTATACGATAGGCGGGTTGATTTGGGGAAATGTATTTGTGTGGACAGATAAGCAAGGGCAGGTAATAGCTGTTATAGAAAACGACGCAGAGTTTGACAAGTTTGAAGCAATGCGCGAAGCGTATGAAGATCTATTGCCCACGCTGATAGGTAAAACGGCTACTTATAGCATGCGCCTTTTTACCAAATCAGCTTCATTGGGCAGCAAGGCCGATAAACTGATAGTGATAACAGGCGGGACGGTGTACGATGTAGTGAATGAGAAGCCGATACCCGACGCGGTGGTCGTTATTGAAGACGGTGTTATTAAAAAGATAGGAAAAACGGGCTGGGTACAGGTGCCTGCCGGTGCAAAAGTGATCGATGCCAAAGGGAAAATGATATTTCCGGGTTTGTGGGACATGCATGCCCACTTTGAACAGGCCGAATGGGGGCCGGCTTATCTTGCTGCCGGTGTAACCACTGTTCGCGATTGCGGCAACGAATTCGACTTTATAAATGCGATTAAGACCTCCATCGATGGTGGAAAAGGTGTTGGTCCGCTGATATTGAAAGCGGGGATCATCGACGGCAAAGGGCCAATGGCGCTGGGCATTATCCAGGCGGACACGAAAGAAGAAGCCATAGCAGCGGTAGACCGGTATAAGAATAATGATTTTGCCCAGATAAAGATATACAGCTCGGTAAAACCGGCGATAGTAAAAGCTATCTGCGACGAGGCGCATAAACAGGGTTTAACAGTTACCGGGCATATTCCTAACGGAATGACGCTGAGAGCGGGTGTCGATTCGGGAATGGATATGGTGAACCACGTACAGTATGTGTATTCCATTATGAAGCGTAATAAAGACCGTTCTGTTAATTTTGAGGATTCGGTAAGTAAAGCCGCGATCGAATTCATCAAACAGCATCATACGGTCATCGATCCGACAGTTGGTGTTTTTGAGCTGAGCTTCCGGAATGTAAAGGATGATATCACCCAGATCGAACCTGCTTTCAACACCCTGCCCGTCCCTTTGAAGGCTTTGTTAAAGAATTTTGGCATGGAACCGGCACAGTCCAAACAACTTGAACCGCTCTATCAAAGCATGGTAACCATCGTGAAAAAGCTGCATGAGGCAGGTGTAACTGTTGTAGCCGGCACCGACCAGGGTTTCCCCGGCTTTAGCGTAGCGCGTGAATTGGAACTATATGTACAAGCAGGGCTTACGCCGGCCGATGCCATACAAACCGCCACCATAACACCGGCCAGGGTGATGAAACTGGATAAAAACAGCGGCTCGATAGAAGAAGGCAAACAAGCCGATCTGATTATTGTGGATGGTGACCCGATAAAAAATATAAGAGATATCCGTAACGTAACAACGGTGATAAAAGCCGGGCATATTTATGAACCCGGGCCGCTGCATAAACTGGTAGGATTTAGTAAATAACAACTACTCTAAGCCCCTCTCCTTTGGAGAGGGGCTGGGGTGAGGCTTATAACACATTCCATTCTTTCTTCATTTCCCTGCCGGTCAACTTGTTCGCCTCGTCGTCATTAAGAAAAACTTCTTTTGCCGGGTCCCATTTTAGCGGGCGATTTAGCTCATAAGCTATATTGCCCAGGTTACAAACCGTAGCTGTGCGATGGCCTATTTCCACATCGGCAATGGGTTTGCTGCGCTTGCGGATAGCCTGCAGAAAGTCTTTATAGTGATCATCGCTGTGGTAAACATGCTTTTCATTATCCCCGATAGTTTGATTAAGTAACGATCCGGGGTTGGTTTCCAGTTTGCCGCGAACCACATGAATGTCGCCTTTGGTACCTACAAAGGTTACGCCCTGGTTGCCCTCAGGCTCGTGGGTCATGGTAATACCGTTTGCATATTGATAGGTAAGGAATTTATGGTCCTTATCGGGCGGCGTTATCATTACCGGGCCACTGCTATCCATATCCAATCCCCATTGCGCGATATCGAACATGTGTGCTCCCCAATCGGTCATGCCGCCGCCGCCAAATTCCCTGTAATCGCGCCAATGCGCCCAAAAATCATCAGTTAAGCCGGGTGCCAGGTTATGGTTAAACACCTGCGGCGTTACATTCGGCCCCAGCCACATGTCCCAGTTCAATCCTGCGGGCATGGGTTCCTGCGGAAGGTTGTAAGGTATGGGCGGCGGACCTACGTTAACTCTTACTGTTTTGATCTCGCCGATATAGCCGTTCCGCACCAGTTCAACCGCCTGCCTGAATTCGGGCCACGAACGCTGCATACTGCCGGTTTGAAAGACCCTTTTATGCTCCCTTGCCGCTTTTACCATAGCGCGCCCCTCTTTAATAGTTAGCGACAATGGCTTCTCGCAATAAATATCTTTGCCGGCTTTAGCGGCCATAACGGCTATAGCGGCATGCCAGTGATCGGGCGTGGCTATTACAACGGCGTTGATATCCTTACGGTCGAGTATTTTTCTGAAATCAGCATACATGTCGCAGCCAGTCAACTTGCTGGCGAATAACTTGAGTTTGCTCTCATATACGTCGGCCGCGGCCAAAATCCTTACTTCCCCTGTTTTCAGAAATGCATCCTGCAGGCCCATTGCCTGTTTGCCGGTGCCAATAAAACCGAGGGTTATTTGGTCGCCCGGCGATGCCATGGCTTTGCAGCCTATTACGTACCGTGGCAGGATAACCGCGGCAGATAGCACAGAAGCCTTTGTTAAAAATTGCCGCCTGTTAATAGCGTTGGGGTTTTCTTGTTCTTTTTTCATAATTACGATAACCGGTTATGGATAAAATAAATATAGTGCAAAATCCTATTCGCTGTGTAACAATTATGTGGTTTCAGAAAGTATCATGCTTTTACCTGTATCTCCTAATTGTTTTTAACTTTATCAAACCAATTACTTATTGCCTTTCAAAAGAACCATGATCCGGAAATTTATCTTCTTCACAGTAATAATGTCTTTTGCAACGGGATGTTTGCTTGCCCAACAGGCAGAAATGCTGATCTATCATCCTATAAAAACAGACAAGGGCGGCAATATCGTACCCTGGTATAACGACGACCCTGCAATAGCTTTTGACCATAACCTGCATACCATCTGGAATTTTTGGTTCAATATGCGGCGGGATATGAACGGCCTGCCGTATTATATGAACCACCAGGTTTGGAACGCCAATTTTGACGACCCGCGCGGCATAGGCGGCGACCAGTTAATGATGGCCATGTCGTCGTGGCGGCTTTGGTACGCTTACACCGGCGATGAAAATGTTAAGGAGAACATGTGTTTTCTTGCAGGCTATTACCTTACCCATGGCTTGTCGCCTGCTAATTGTAAATGGCCGAACATCCCGTTCCCTTATAATACATTGATCTATTCGGGCATATACGACGGCGATATGCGCAATGGCAAAGACGTTGCGCAGTTGGATAAGGCAGGCTCGTTAGGCTTAGAACTGGTACATCTTTACAAGATCAAAGGTGATCCCATGTTTCTCGACGCAGCCATCAAGATCGCCAACACACTTGCGCCGAACGTCAGGGCAGGTAATAACGAGCATTCGCCATTGCCGTTTAAGGTTAATGTGTTTACAGGCAAAACCGTTCTGTTGAACACCACGGGTAAACTGGAAGGCAATTCAAAAGATACCGCTTGCTATACCAGCAACCTTACGCCAACGGTGCAGCTATTTTGGGATTTGGCGGAATTGAAAAAAGGTAATGTGGCGTCGTATAAAATTGCGGCGGATAAAATAGTTAAGTGGATAAGGAAATATCCCGCAAAAACCAACAAATGGGGCCCGTTTTTTGAAGATGTGGGTATATGGAGCGAAACGCAGATCAACGCTATGACCTGTGCCCGGTTTATGATGGAACACCCGCAATACTTTCCCGAATGGAAAACCGATGTTAAAAATATTATCAATTGGGTACATAAGAACTTTGGCGATGACCGCTGGAAAAAATACGGAGTTATCGTCACCAAAGAGCAAACGGTTTACCCGGTTCCGGGCAATAGCCATTGTTCAAGGCAGGCGGCAGATGAGTTGTTGTATACTAAACTTTCCGGCGACACCAGCTTTTATAAGAATGCATTGCTCGAACTGAATTGGGCCACTTATTCGGTTGATGTAGATGGAAAAAATTGTTTTCCTTTTGATGAACCCTGGCTAACCGATGGCTACGGCGATTACGTACGGCACTATTTGAGGGCTATGGCTACTTATCCGTCGCTCGCCCCGGCGCAGGATCATATCCTTTCAAGCACCTCTGTGATCCAGCAGGTGGATTATAAAGGCTTTTTCAAGAAATTTATCTATCTCAATTTCAATGCGGATACCAATAAAGTCCGATTATTTTACCGGGCCTTTGATAGCGAAGGAACCGAAGAGATCAGGATGAAGGCCAAACCATCGCAGGTGTTATTGAATGACAAGCCTATGCAGGAAGCTGCTACAGGCGCCGGGTACAGCTGGAGTGTATTGGCAAATGGGGGAGTGCTAACCATCCGGCGCAAGGATGGTGATAAAGTAATTGTAATGGAATAAGATATATGAAAAGGCTATTGATGTTATTTATCGGGGTTTTGTTATTTCAAAATTGCCTGGCACAAAGCAAGGACGCCGCCACATTGAAACAATTGAATGCTGATTGGATAGCCTCCTATGTCACCCGGGATACTGTGAAAATGGGAAGCGTGTTTGGCGAGGACCTGGTTTTGACAAATCCTTCCGGCAAGACCTTTCATAAGCAGGACATCCTGAAAGGCGTAGTATCCCCCGGCCAGCAATGTCTTTCCTCGAAAGTTGATACGGTAAGTGTGCGCCTATTTGGCAATATAGGTATTATCAACGCCGAAATAACCGTAGCTATCAAAGCAAATGGCAAAACAGATACCGTACGCACCAACTATATGGACGTTTATGAAAAACGCCATGGCCGCTGGTATGCGGTCGCGGCGCATGTCACCTTGCTCGGCGCTAAATAGTTTATTCTTCCAGGCTTTTGATATAGGCTATCGTGACGGGAATCTGTGCCGCATGGTTCGGGCTTTCATCCTCGATAAAATAATGTTTGATGCCGATGGCCTTCGCGGCTTTCAATACCTTGGAAACATCGATCTGGCCGGTGCCTAAGGCTACGTCGTTCCTGGTATCGGTGCCGCCGGTCAGGTCGTTGGCTATACCTTTGCGGATGTCCTTCAGATGCATCAGTTTCCAGCGGTCCTTGTACTTATAAAGCAGTTTAACCGGGTCGCCGCCGCCGTGGAAGGTCCAGAGCATATCCATCTCGAAGGATACATATTTTGGGTCGGTATTTTTGACGATATAATCGAACAAAGTGCCATCCTCATAGGGCCCGAATTCATACCCATGATCGTGATAGCATAAGGTAATGCCGCTTTCTGCCAATACTTTACCAACCCTGTTAAAATCTTCCGCTGCTTTTTTCGCATCGTCAATAGTAAATGTCTTGCCATGCGGTATCCAGGCCACCATAATATATTTGCATCCGAAGGTCTTAGCCAGTTTGATAAATTGTTCCGGGTCTTTGGTTATTGCACCATAATCGGCGCCAAGCGACGGCATCGTTATACCCCGTTCATCCAGCATCCTTTTAAATTCTTCCGGCGAGGTATTTTTAGGATTGGGCCCTTCCATTTCGGTTATCCCAAGCGCTTTGATGGTATCCAAAGTTGCCGCCACCCCTGTTGGAAAGCTGTTACGGTAAGTATAAGACTGTACGCCGATAGGGGCGGTAAAAAGCGGTTTGCCCTTTTGCGCGCAGCAATTACTCGTAACTGCGCCGATAAAAAAGGCTGTAACTAATAATAGCTTTTTCATAATCTGTTAGTTGGTGCATCCAAAATAACAATAACAAAGTAAATGCGTACTTACCTGGCAATATTTGAACACGAAATGTTAAAATCAATGCATTATTCGCCTCCGGTCATGCACAATTCACTACGCACTATTGACTATTCACTGCCCTAATATTAATGCATTTTAATGACATTGTTAATTTAGAGTTTCAACATTTATATTGTACTTTTGCGGACTCGTTCCCAATCATGAGTGATCAGATAAAACACGAATGCGGCGTGGCGTTCATCCGCCTGTTAAAGCCGCTCTCCTACTACCAAAAAAAATACGGCACGGCGCTGTATGGCTTAAACAAACTGTATCTCTTAATGGAAAAACAACATAACCGCGGCCAGGATGGTGCGGGTGTTGCCACCATTAAACTTGACATTGAACCGGGCAAGCGCTACATCAGCAGGCACCGCTCAATGGCCTCCAATGCCGTTGCAGACATATTTGAATACATCCAGAAAAAGTTTGCCGATATCCAAAAGGAAACGCCGGAGAAGATGAACGATGCCGAATGGTTAAAGCAGAACGTAAGCTTTACCGGCGAGGTTTTGCTTGGCCACCTTCGGTACGGTACACATGGTAAGAATAGTGTTGAGAACTGCCACCCGTTTTTGCGACAGAACAACTGGCAAACGCGTAACCTGGTTATTGCAGGTAACTTCAACATGACAAATGTTGATGAGTTGCTGCAGCAGCTTTACGACCTGGGCCAGCACCCGAAAGAAAAGGCCGATACTATTACTGTGCTCGAAAAGATCGGGCACTTTTTGGATACAGAGAACCAGGGATTGTTCGACCAATACAAGCGGGAAGGGCACGATAACAATGTTGAGATCAGCAAGCTGATAGCCAAAGACCTTGATGTTGCAAAAATTCTGCGGAAATCAGCCAGGAATTGGGATGGGGGGTATACCATAGCGGGCATTTTCGGTCACGGGGATGCCTTTGTTATGCGCGATCCAAGCGGTATCAGGCCGGCATTCTATTATTATAATGACGAGATCGTGGTAGCGGCGTCCGAACGCCCTGCGCTGCAAACTGCCTTCAATATCCCGATAGAGGAGATCAAAGAAATACAGCCGGGCCATGCGCTGATCGTTAAAAAAAGTGGAAAAGTAAAAGAAGAAATGTTCTTTGAACCGCTGGAAAAGAAATCCTGCTCGTTCGAACGCATCTATTTTTCGCGCGGGAGCGATGCTTCCATTTACCGCGAACGTAAACAATTGGGCCGCCTGCTTTGCCCGCAGATATTGGATGCGGTTAACCAGGATATTAAAAACACGGTATTCTCTTATATCCCTAACACAGCCGAAGTGGCTTTTTATGGCATGGTAGAAGGGATGCATAAATACATTAAGCAGTACCAGCGCGACAAACTGTTGAACAGGGCCGACAAGATAAGCGACGAGGAATTGACCGAAGTGCTTGCCCTGGCGCCGCGTGTCGAGAAGATCGCTATCAAAGACGTTAAGCTTCGCACTTTTATTACACAGGATGCCGACCGCAGCGAAATGGTGGCCCATGTGTACGATACCACTTATGGCCTTATAAAAAAAGGTGAAGATACATTAGTGGTTTTGGACGATTCAATTGTTCGTGGTACTACTTTAAAACAAAGTATCCTGAAAATCCTGGACCGGCTTGGTCCTAAAAAGATAGTGGTGGTTTCATCAGCTCCGCAGATCCGCTTCCCGGATTGTTATGGTATCGATATGTCGCGCATGGGCGAATTTGTCGCTTTTGAAGCCGCCATCAGCCTGTTGAAAGAAGCGGGTAAAGAAGATGTTATTCTTGGGGTGTACCAAAAATGTAAAGACACCGCGCCGTTGCCTAAAGAAGAAGTGGAGAACTACGTTAAAGCGATCTACGAGCCGTTTACCGATCAGCAGATATCTGACCGCATTGCACGGATCATCACCCCAAAGGAAATAAACGCCGAGGTTAAAGTGATTTACCAGACGCTGGAAAATTTGCACGTTGCGTGTCCTGACCATACCGGCGACTGGTATTTCTCAGGCAATTTCCCTACGCCCGGAGGAAACAAAGTTGTTAACCGCGCTTTTGTCAACTGGATGGAAGGCAAAAACCAGCGGGGCTATATGTAAGGTGGTGAATTGTGAGTAGTCAACGGTCAATCAAAAAGCCATCATTCACTATTGACCGTTCACCTAGGTGCTGAACGCCGCAAATACATAATGGGTAACCAGCTTATCGAAAAGTATCAGCGAGGCTATGATCAATGCTATACCCGCAACCTCGTTTAGGCGGTGTACAAAATTAACTGATATACGGTCGCGCAGTTTATTTGCATAGAAAGCTTTTGTAGTATCCAGCCCGAATTGAACCACTAATATGGTAAGAAACATCACCGCGATCTTTAACGAACGATTTGGCACCCCATAAATGTAAAGCGTACTGGCGGTACCGATAACAACTGTCCAGTGAAACAAAAGGGTAGGGTTAAGGATACACATCAGGAAGCCTTTAAAAAAATACCCTGTTCGTTTTAGCTTCGAAGGGACCTTATTATCATAATTGACCTCTGATTTTTTGAAGATATAATAGATACCAAGCGCAAACAGTACAACACAACCAATTACCCCTGCATTGCGTTTATCCTGGCTCGAAATATCGAAGTATTGCGACCCAAACAATATCGCCCCCACAAATACTACATCGCTGGTAACCACACCCAGTGCCATTGAAACCCCGGCATGAAACCCTTTCTCGATGCTTGTTTTTATCAAAGCAAAAAAAACCGGGCCTGTAAGAAAAGTAAGCACCAACCCAATCCCAATACCCCTAATTATAGCTTCTATCATTAATTCTGGCTTAGGAATATAAAATTCCCCCTATACAGGGAACGAATATGCGATTTTATATAATGAATAACCAAGTTAAAATTGGGATTTATTATTTAAAAAAACTATGCGGCAAATTGTAAAAATAATCTTTATGTTAGTGATTTGTAAACACTCTCTGACAACCTAACTAACAAATGGAACAAAACAAAACAAAAAGTTACGGATCGGCTCTGTATACTATCATCACCGTGTTTTTCTTTTGGGGCTTTCTGGCCGCGTCGAACGGAATTTTCATCCCGTTCTGTAAAGCACATTTTCATCTTACCCAATTTGAATCTCAGCTGATTGACTTTACTTTTTATGGCGGATATTTTATTGGCTCGCTCGTATTGTATTTTGCGTCCCAGGCTACCAAAGTCGACATTTTGAACAAATTGGGGTATAAAAATGGCATTATATACGGTTTGATCCTTTCGGCTGTTGGCGCCTTGATCATGGTCCCGGCCATCAATTCAGGCTCGTTTGGATTCATCCTCGGCGCGTTTTTTATCATCGCTTTGGGCTTCTCCTTACAGCAAACAGCAGCTAATCCGTTTGTGATCGCGCTGGGCTCCCCGGAGACTGGTTCTAATCGCCTGAACCTAGCAGGAGGGGTTAATAACTTTGGTACATTACTTGGACCGGTTATAGTAAGTATTGTTTTGTTTGGCAGTGCAAGTAAATTGATCCCCGCAGCCGACGTAAATATTTCTTCGGTAAATAACCTTTATTTTATATTGGCCGGACTATATATTGCTGTGGCCATATTTTTCTGGATATCAAATCTGCCGAAGGTTACAAGCGATGAAAAAATAGAAGCAGGCACCAAGACAAATTTACCCCTGCTGGTGATATTTGTGGCGTTTTGTCTAATTTTGGCTGCGGGCCCGTTAACCCAGGCAACAGGGTTACCCAGGTCATATTTTGTTTATGCATCGTTAGCTATTATATTAATAACCCTGATCGCGTCACTTTCAGCCTCGAGTAAAAGTAATGAAGGATGGGGGGCCATGCACTATCCGCAATTGATTTATGGTATGATAGCCATATTTACGTATGTAGGTGTGGAAGTAACCATCCAAAGTAACATGGGCGCTTTATTGAAAACACCTGAATTTGGCGGGTTTAAAGAATCGGAAATTGCCCCTTATATTTCTCTTTACTGGGGAAGCCTGATGATAGGCCGTTGGACGGGTGCTATCTCGGTGTTTAATCTTTCAAAATCAATAAAACAAGTGCTGACGGTTATTGTTCCGTTGTTCGCCTTTGGTGTCGTATTATTAGTAAATTACCTGAGCGGAAAGGATGTAAGCAATTTGTACATCTATGTGGTTTGCGTTGCCGTTTTGATCGTTGGATTTTTTATAGGACAAGAGAAACCTGTACGTACGCTCACGATATTCGGAATTCTCGGTGCTTTAGCTATGATTGTCGGATTGATGACAACCGGCCGCGTCGGCTTATTTGCTTTTATCAGCGGCGGTTTGTGTTGCTCAATCATGTGGCCATCGATATTCGCCTTAGCAATAGCAGGCTTAGGGAAGTACACCAGCCAGGGCTCAGCTTTTTTGATCATGATGATCCTGGGAGGTTCTATTATCCCTCCGGTTCAGGGTATATTGGCCGATACCAGCGGTATACATTTATCTTATGTGATACCCGTAATATGCTTCGCTTACCTTGCTTTCTTTGCCTGGAAAGCGGGCTTCGAATTAAAAAAGCAAGGTATCGACGTAGATAACCTGGAAGCAGGCGGGGGACACTAAAAAATGTAGTGATTAGCGATTAGTTGACTGGTGATTAGTTTTGACAAGTGCAACTAATCACTAATTAACAGATCACTGATTAACAATGACCAAACTAAGTTTCGACCATATTTTCATGAACCTGGCAACCGACCTGGCCAAACGCTCCCACTGCGTAAAGGCCCAGGTCGGTGCCGTTTTAGCCAAGGACACCCGTATCATTTCTATCGGTTATAACGGCCCGCCGGCGGGTACCCATAATTGCGACGAGGAATGGCCCGAAACCGGCTGCGCGCGCGACGCGCGGGGCAGCTGTTCGCTTGCGCTGCATGCCGAAGAAAATGCGATACTTTACGCTGTAAAAAATGGCGCTAACCTGGAGGGCGCTACGCTGTATACCACCCTATCCCCATGCCTGCCTTGTGCAAGGCTGATATTTTCGGCCGGGGTGAAGCATGTATTTTTCCTGAATTCCTACGCTGAATATAAAGGGCTGCCAAGCGACGAGGGCGTGGATTTTCTGAACCGGTTTGGCATTAATGCGGAGAAAGTTGGTTATTAGTGATTAGTTAACCTGTGATTGGTTAATTAGTATTTTGATGGAATTATAAAAGTCCCTCTCTTTTGCAGAGGGATTTAGGGTGAAGCGGCTGATTCGGTGAAATCCTCTCTACTCCGGATCGAGCAATGACTTGATCTTATTTAACGTAAACTCTAATTGCTGATCAGGCGTCATATTAGTGTTGTCGAGTATGATGGCATCCTGCGCCCTTACTAACGGGCTTTCTTCCCTTGTGGTGTCCTGGTAATCGCGATGGGCCAGGTTTTCAAATACCTCCTCTAAGGTTATGCCAGGGTTCTTTTCGTGTAGTTCTTTATATCTTCTTTCGGCACGCACCTTGGGGTCGGCGGTCATAAATATCTTTAACTGCGCATCAGGGAAAACTGTGGTACCAATGTCGCGCCCGTCCATTACAATGTTTTTTGATTTACCCATTCGCTGCTGCTGCTTTACCATTTCGTGGCGTACCTCGCGTAATGCAGCTACAGCGCTTACATTGTCCGAGACAGGCATGCGGCGTATCTCTTCCGATACTTCCTCGTCGTTTAGCGTTATATGGGTCTGGTAGTCGCGCGAGTGGAAATTAAGATGGATGTTTTTTAATGCTTCGGCGACTTGCTGATGATCATGAAGATCGACATGATGACGAATAAAATAAAGCGTTACCGCCCGGTACATGGCGCCGCTATCAACGTAAATGAAATGGAGCTTTTGTGCCAATGCCTTAGCCAGGGTGCTCTTCCCGCATGAAGAATAGCCGTCGATAGCTATCACAATATTACTGCTCATTGAAGGGCTAAAATACAAAAATTAGTTTGCAGTGCGCAGTTTTCAGTCGTCAAGGGGATGCAAACTGCACACAGCAAACTGCCAACTAAATATTACATTTGGCCATGAATTTTTCTAAGGCTGAACTGCAAAAGGAGGTTATTTACAAAACATCGCGCAGCGGGGGCAAAGGCGGGCAAAATGTAAACAAAGTATCTACCAAGGTCGAATTACTGTTTGATATTGAACGGTCGTTGCTTTTTTCGGATGAAGAGAAGCAACGCCTATTGGAAAAACTGCAGTCAAGATTAAACCGCGATGGCCATTTACAGGTTATGAGCGAGGAGGAGCGGAGCCAGTTTATGAATAAAGAAAAGGCGATAGAGAAGCTAGTGTTGATATTGACCAAAGCACTCCATCAGCCAAAAAAACGTAAAGCAACCAAACCAAGTAAAGCGATGATAGCCGCCCGGCTCGAGAATAAAAAGCTGCAATCGACTAAGAAAGCCAGCCGAAAAAAGAATTTCGACGATTAATTAAAGCGATACAATAAGGTTACCGAACCCCATTGGTGCGATCGCACCATTTCCTTAACATCCTTGGTGTGGAAAATGGCGGCAACATCCAACACAAAACGTTTGCCCGAATATCCCACGCCAAATTGATTGGAGAACATCAGGTGTTCTATATTTTGTGTCACCTCTATACTGCCGGCGCTTCGGGTGCCAAACAAACTACCTTGTACGGTTGCATCATAAAGCACTGCATTTAACTGGGGTTTATAGTAAAAAAAGAGTTCGTGCTGGTTAAGGGGAGTGAACCCCCGCGATTTGATGGCGGTGCTCTGTGTGCTTACCGAATTGAATAATTGATTGAAACTGCCCAAACGGAATAATGGCCCCACACCTGCGCCGGTAAAACCGTTACCGAGATTGGCATAACTTGTTAAACTGACGTCGAACGATGAGGTACGGGCAAGTAAGCGGTTATATTCGGCAGATAAGTTCAGCTCCAGGTTATTGTCTATCTGGTACTCCCAGCCGCTTGGGTGATAGAAGCCGAAATTATCATGCACATAATTCTGTATTTCTTTACCCAACGCTCCGGGGCCAACTATCCCTATCTGGGCGCCTAATTTCAGGTTGCTTTCGTTTTTGTATAGCAGATTCAATGTAGACCCAACATACAGGTAAGCAGCAAAAGGGCGGTCGATATACCTTGGGTCGTCGGGCATGCCGTTGATCGATATACTGCCGGTTTGCGGGTTGAATATTTTTTGCCCGGTTTCAAAACCCAGCACTTTATTCTGAAGATTTGATTTTTCATCAACCTTTAATGCATGCCGGTAATAAATATAAATACCATCGGTGTAATAACGGTCAGATCCCTGGAACAGGTAAGAATCATTGTCGCTTTGAGCGCCAATTTCGTTGCTATGCGTTTGTGCGAATGCTGTACCGCAGCAGGCAAAGCACACAAGGAAGAAGAATATCTTGCAGTTCATCAGGTTTTTAGGATGAAATAAGGCCTAAAATAGAAAAAGCCCCGGTATTATCGGGGCTTTTCCAGTAAATCTTATATTTTTTATTTGAACGTATATCCTACACTCACACCGCCAGCGGCTATCAGGCCTTCGTCATAAAGGATAGGCACAAATGCGATCCTGAAGTTAAGGCCCCTGCTTTGAGGTTGGTAGCGGAAACCTATGGTGGCTGTGGCAATAAAGCCCGTAACCTTGTCGAATTCCCACTTGCTGTTACCAACGTTGGTTCCTGTCGAATTGAGGAACGTTGTTCCAGCACCCAATTCCAGTAACGCGCTGTGTTCGCCGTACAGGTAATTTATCTGAAAAGGAACCGTAAATACCGTGTTACCGCCCGAAGCAAAATAGCCTGCGCCTATCCGGTAACCCCAGCCATTGCGTTCTTTTTTGAAACGTGCGTCGTAGTTGCCCGATATGGCAAGGCCTGGTCCGCCTACTTCAAGATAAGCGTTGACAGCTTTTACATGCTGTGCTGCCGAAGTATCGCTCACCATCATGCTGGTATCTGATTTCGACATCATGGTGCTGTCTGATTTCTTTATCGTGGTATCCTGTTTTATTGTGGTGTCAACCTTTGCTACCATAGCCGAATCAGCTTTCTTCGAAGTATCAACCGGCGCACTTGCCTGCTGCTGAGTCGAAGACTGGGCATTGTCGGCAGTTGCCTGTTGCTGCGTTGCAGGTTGGGCATTATCTGTAGTTGCCTGCTGTTGCTGAACCGAAGACTTCACATTGTCGGCTTGCTGCTGTTGAGCGGCTGCCTGCTGATCGTCGGTACCTGCCGGATGTGTTTCAAGCGGGTTAGTTGCCGACCTCACTTGCTGATACGTATTGGGTGGCGGAGTTGTCCCGTGTACTTGAATTGTTGTTTCGGAAGTTGGAGCCGGAGCAACTGCAATTGCATTTGCCGCAGGGTTATCCGTCTTCACGGCAGTATTATCCTGTTTTGCAATAATAGGTGCATCAGATTTTTGTACTGACGACGAATCAACTTTTACAGGGTTGCCGCCCGATTGATTTTTTTCCAGGTCGGCTTTTTCTTTTGCCGCAACCATTTCGTTGAACTTTTTAGCAAGAGAGCCGTCCGGGTCGATCACCATTGTAGTATCTGCTTTTTTCATGATGGTGGCGCCGGCCCTTATAACAAGCGTGGTATCCGTTTTTATCAACTGGGAGCTCGAAGATTTTGCCGCAAGCGAGGTATCTATGTTCATTGCCGGGTTACTACTCTTCACAGTGTCCGATGTAGTTTGGGCTTTCGATCCTATATAGCTAAGCAGCAGAGCAAATAGGATAATCCTGGCTTTAAAAGTAAACAGATGATTCATTATATTCAGTTTAATTGTATCCACTAATTAGTTTAGCTACGGCGTATTACGATAGTGTTAACTAAAAAGTTTCGGGCTAAAAGGGTATAAAAAAAGAATATCCGCGTTTTTTGACGCGGATATTCTGAAAAAAATCTGAAAATATGATATGTTCTATATCAGTTCATTACAGGTTTTAATTCATCTTTCACTGTGAGGTCCAATGGATTAGCTACTTTTTCGTTGAGCAAAGCAAGGTTTATCACCTCGCGCATGTCGGTAACATAGTGAAATTGCAGGTCTTTTATGTAGTCTTCTTTTATTTCAAGAATATCTTTCCGGTTCGATTTACAAAGGATGATATCCTTGATATTAGCACGTTTGGCAGCCAATATTTTTTCCTTTATTCCACCAACCGGTAATACCCTACCGCGGAGCGTGATTTCCCCTGTCATGGCCAGGTGTGGTTTTACTTTGCGTTGGGTGAAGGCAGATGTAAGCGCTGTGAGCATAGTGATACCGGCTGAAGGCCCATCCTTGGGCGTTGCGCCTGCAGGTACGTGAACATGCACATCCCATTGATCGAAAAGCTTATAATCAATGTTAAAGTCTTTCGCGTGTGCCCGTAAGTAAGCTAAGGCGATGGAAGTCGATTCCTTCATTACGTCGCCCAGGCTGCCGGTCATGGTCAGTCGGCCTTTGCCGGGGCTAAGGCTTGCTTCAATAAACAATATATCGCCGCCAACCTGTGTCCAGGCTAAACCGGTTACCACGCCTGCAACGTCATTCCCTTCGTATAGGTCTTTGTCAAAAATTGGCGCGCCAAGTATCTTTTCCAGTTCCTTTTTGTTGACAAGCGGAGTATGGACATCGCCCATAGCAATAGTTTTGGCCACGCCACGCACTACCGAGCCTATCTTTTTCTCCAACGAACGTACACCTGATTCACGGGTATAGTCCTCTATCAGTTTTTCAAGCACATCATTTTTGATGGTAATATCTTTGGGCTTCAAACCATGTGCCTCACGTTGCTTGGGTACCAGGTGCTGTTTGGCTATCTCTACCTTTTCCTCGATAGTATAACCGCTTACGTCGATGATCTCCATACGATCAAGCAATGCCGGCTGAATTGAACTCAATGAATTTGCCGTAGCTATGAACATCACGTTCGAAAGGTCAAAATCAACTTCGACATAATGATCATAAAAAGTGCTGTTCTGCTCCGGGTCGAGTACCTCAAGCAATGCAGATGATGGATCGCCCCTGAAATCGTTACCCACTTTGTCAATTTCGTCCAGTATAAATACCGGGTTAGCCGCACCTGCCTTTTTGATAGCCTGTATAATACGGCCCGGCATGGCGCCGATATAGGTCTTACGATGGCCGCGTATCTCGGCCTCATCGCGTATCCCGCCCAACGCCATGCGCACATATCGGCGACCCAAAGCCTTTGCTATGGATTTGCCAAGCGATGTTTTACCAACTCCCGGCGGGCCCACCAGGCAAAGAATAGGCGCCTTCATGTTATGCTTCAATTTAAGCACGGCAAGGTATTCGATGATCCTTTGCTTGACTTTATCGAGCCCGAAATGGTCCTTATCCAGCACTTTTTGGGCGCGTTTGAGATCAAAATTGTCTTTTGTGAACTCGTTCCAGGGCAGATCAAGCAATAGTTCGAGGTAATTGATCTGTACCGAATAATCTGCCGCCGCCGGATTGGTGCGCACCAGTTTCTCGAGTTCCTTATTGAAATGATCGTTAACCTCTTTTCCCCATTTCTTTTTAGCTGCGCGCAAGCGCAGGTTTTCTATTTCCAGGTCGGGACTGTTGCCGCCAAGTTCTTCCTGTATAGTTTTTAACTGCTGGTTCAGGAAGTAATCGCGCTGCTGCTTATCCAGGTCGATGCGTACTTTGCTCTGTATCTGGTTCTTAAGCTCCAGCATTTGCAGATCGAGCGTTAAATGCTCCAGCACCAGTTTGGCCCTATCGCGCAGGTTAGCTACCTCCAGCATACGCTGTTTGGCAGACATATCAGCATTCATGTTCGACGAAATGAAGTTGATCAGGAATGAAATGCTTTCGATATTGCGGATGGCAATGCCTGCTTCGCTCGGAATATTCGGAGATAACTGGATAATACTCATGGCCATGTCCTTAATGGACGAGATCATGGCCTTAAATTCTTTATCTTCTTTTGGCTTTATTTCTTTAAAAGTTTCTACGGTAGCCTTGATGTAAGGCTCGCTTTGCACTTCGTCTTTCAGGATAAAGCGTTTCTTACCCTGTAATATAACGGTGGTATTGCCATCGGGCATTTGCAGCATTTTGATAATAAGCGCTACGGTGCCTACCTGGTTCAGCTGGCTGAATGTCGGGTCTTCGATGGCCACGTCCTGCTGTGCAACTACGCCGATCATGCGCTTGCCTTTATTGGCGTCGCGTATCAATTTGATCGATTTATCCCGTCCTACGGTAATGGGTATTACAACACCGGGGAACAATACCGTATTGCGCAATGGCAATATGGAAAGCACCTCTGGCATTTGTTCATTATTCATTTCTTCCTCATCTTCCGATGACATCAACGGAAAAAATTCGGAATCTTCATTTATAATTGGTAAAGCATTTTTTATATCGAACGGATCAAAACTCATCTAATACCCTTTCTGTTAAGTAGCGTCATAATGTCAGCCTGCAAAAGTACAGGAATAAAATACCAAGGCAAAACCGGGGTTTTGCCTGTGGGATCGTTATAGTTCAAGACCTGTGCCAAGTTATACCAAACGGCTATTTATTAGCAGTAAGTCTGTGGCAGTGTTGATCTTATAGTGAATATACCCTTTTTACGCGGTTTATGAACGATAAGTTGGAATGGAAAAAAAGTCAGTAACTCTTAATTATGGCTTTTAAACCGCGAAATGCCTTTTTTTCAACAAAATAGCTAAACCCATAATATTTTGAATTAAAATAAGTTAATAAGCATAAGGTAAAGTATATTATTTTTGTTACAGAATTCAAAGCACCTAATGCGGCTATCGGTTATATCGTCTTTATTGGTACTATCGTCATTGCAAGCGGTTTATGGCCAGAATGCCTATTTTAAGATGGGGCAGCAGGCTTTTTTCGATGGTGACTTTAAGGCTGCGGTGAGCCATTTGGAGCGGTCGTGTGTTATCGATTCAACTAATTCGAGCGCACTTTGGATGCTTGGATATTCCTATTATCACAGTGAAAATTATAAAAAATCGATCACCGCTTATACTCATGTTATCGCTTTGAAACCTGCCGATGCTTCCGCTTATTATTACCGGGCCAGGGCTAAGAGCTATTTCGCTAAGGACAGTCAGATGTCTGATGCCGACAAAGAAAAATACCTTTTAGGCGCAATAGTTGATTTTACCAAAGCTATTTCGATTGATCCGTCCGATAATCAAAACAATACCAAATACTACCAAAACAGGGGTATAGCTTACCGGGAATACGGCGACTTTAAACTACAGGCAGGTTCCCGCTTCTACGATAAAGTTCGCGGAACGAATTCTCTCAAAGCCTCTATTGCCGACCTGGAAAAAGTGCTGAATGATAACCCCGGCCGCCAGGATATAGCCAACCAGATAGAAATATCAAAACAACGGCTAACTGAAACGATTGCAGCCCGCCATTAATTAAATAGTCCCTTAACGCTGTAAAAGTTAAACCCCAGCGTGCGCACAAACTGCTTTTTCTGTATTTGATATACTGAATCGGGTATGTAGCTTAGTTTTTCAGTAGTCTCATATAATACCTTGCCCAGTACGGTGCTTTTGGTATGATTCACTATTAATATCCACTTAATTTTGTCTCCCTGTTTTTTAATAACGATGTCCTGTGTTTTTAAACCGGGATCTTTGGCTGTATAGCTTAATATTCCGTCTGAGTTAACTACTTTGTAGCTCGCTTTCCAGGCTGGTTTATTGATATCCGACTCACTGAACAGATCGAGCTCAGTTGCCCAATCAGTAATATGAAGTTGTTTGGTTTGTTTGACTTTATTATGAGCAGCTGTTTTTGAGACTAGTGGATCAGCTTTTGTCAGGCGCAAAGATTCATCCGAAAAATATTTTTTCAGGTCGAAGAATTTTCCGGTGTCATTGCCGGCACGAATATCACTTTTGCATGATTGTACCAGCAAAGCAGCAATTACAGGGCAGGCAACAATAAAGAGCTTTTTAAACCAATACATTTCCGGTCATTTCAGCGGGAATGGGCACGCCAATTATCTTTAATATCGTTGGGGCTATATCACCCAGTTTGCCATCCTTTACTTCCTTTACGTCATCATCAATTACTATACAAGGCACAAGGTTGGTGGTATGCGCTGTATTAGGCGATCCATCATCATTTATCATATAGTCGGCATTCCCATGGTCGGCAATAATAATGAATGAATACCCATTACTGATGCCGGTCTCAACAACGGCTTGTGCGCATTTATCGGCAGTTTCAGCGGCTTTCATCACCGCTTCGAAAACACCGGTATGGCCAACCATATCGGTGTTGGCGAAGTTGAGGATAACAACATCCGGCCAGCCGTTTTTCAGTTCGGGGATGATCGCATCGCGTATGCCTTCCGCACTCATTTCGGGCTGAAGGTCGTAAGTTGCTACTTTTGGTGACGGTATCAGCAGGCGTTTTTCGTTATCGAACTCTTTCTCGCGCCCTCCCGAAAAAAAGAAAGTGACATGCGGATATTTTTCCGTTTCGGCTATTCGTATCTGGTTCTTGCCTGCATCCTGCAATATCTCGCCCAATGTCTTTGTCAGGTCGTCTTTTTGGAAAACCACGCGTACATTTTTGAATGTTTCATCATAGGTCGTCATGGTGATATAGTGCAGATTCAGCGGATGCATGTTCTGCTCGGGGAATGACTTTTGTGTCAAAACCTGTGTGATTTCACGGCCGCGGTCGGTCCTGAAATTAAAGCAGATGACAACATCATCATTCTTTATCACAGCTAATGGTTGGCCATTTTCGTTTGTCCGCACAATAGGGTCCACAAACTCATCGGTAACTCCAGCGTTGTACGATTCCTTTATCGAAGACAATATATCCTGCGTTGGCTTTCCTGTACCGTTAACAAGCAGGTCGTAAGCTTTCTTTACCCTTTCCCAGCGATTATCGCGGTCCATGGCATAGTACCTTCCTATAGCCGACGCCAGTTTGCAGGAAGTGTTTTTGATATGATCCTCCAGTTCGCCGATAAATTTTACGCCTGAATTAGGATCGGTGTCCCGTCCGTCGAGGAAGGCATGGATATAAACATTTTCAAGCCCAAATTCGCTTGTAGCATCGCAAAGTCCTTCCAGGTGCCGGATATGGGAGTGCACGCCGCCATCGGATACAAGACCGATAAAGTGTACATCCTTCCCATTTTGTTTAGCGTATTCAAAGGCCTCTTTAAGTACAGGGTTGGTTACAAATTCGTTATCATCAACCGCCTTGTGTATTCGGCCAAGTTCCTGGTACACAACGCGACCCGCACCCAGGTTCATATGCCCAACTTCCGAATTTCCCATTTGCCCGGCAGGCAAACCTACCGCCGTACCCGATGCTTCCAGCTTTGAATTAGGATATTTTTTTAGCAGCGAATCAAAGTAAGGAGTGTTTGCTGCGTATATTGCATTTGATTTATCATTGCGGCCGTAGCCCCAACCGTCGAGTATAATGAGTACTACTTTTTTATGTTTTTCCACAATGCAAATATAAAGGCAACGTTTTAACAATAAAAACGTTTAAGGAATATACTACAGTCAATTTCTAAAGTGACTTTTATCTGTTAATTATGAAGGTACTTTACTTGTTTTTGCTGTTGCTTGCACCCAAAGTGTTCCAGGACACCCAGGATCCTATTGACAAAACCGCCGAATTTCTCAGATCAGGAAACATAACCGAGCTTGCAAAAACCTTCGCGCCCGACGTTGATGTTACTATTTTGGGTAACGAGGATAATTACCCGGCCGCAAAAGCCCAGGAAATATTAACCATTTTTTTCAAACAAAACCAGCCCAAGTCCGCTCAAATATTGCACCGGATCTCGTCCAATGTTAATTATCGTTTTGGTGTTGTGCTGGTAACCACTTCTAACGGCACTTTCAGGGTATCGTTTAATCTTAAGAATACCGGTGGTCATTTCGAACTGGATGATATTCATATCGAATCCGAAAAAACAAAATAATCCTTAATTGTTGTTACTTTTGAGCTGTAAATATCAAAAGTTTGGATAAAGAATACATTTACCAATTTATTACCAATGCATTGGCCGAGGATGTCGGCGACGGCGACCACACTTCACTGGCTACAATTCCCGAAAATACAAGCGGCAAAGCCAAATTATTGATCAAGGATCACGGCATATTGGGTGGGGTTGAGCTTGCCGTTGAGATATTCAGACGGGTTGACGAGCACCTCAAAGTAACAATATTGATGCATGATGGTGACATGATCAAGCCGGGAGACATCGCCTTCATGGTAGAGGGCGACGCAAAAAGCATACTGACGGCCGAACGGCTTGTGCTTAATTGTATGCAGCGGATGTCGGGTATCGCTACCAAAACTCACCAGATAGTTAAATTGCTGCAAGGCACCCATGCCAAAGTGCTGGATACACGGAAAACAACGCCTGGCATCCGTTATCTTGAAAAATGGGCGGTTCGCATCGGCGGAGGGGTAAATCATCGGATCGGTTTGTACGATATGATCCTGATCAAGGATAATCATGTCGATTATTCGGGCGGCATAAAGCCGGCCATTGAAAATACGAAACAGTATTTGCTCCGTAATAACAAAAAATTAGATATCGAGATAGAAGTACGTAACCTTGAAGAACTTGAACAGGTGCTGCAGGCAGGTGGAATAAACCGTATTTTATTGGATAATTTCAATTTTCAAGATTTGCGAAAGGCTGTTGAAATAATAAACGGGCGTTTTGATACCGAGGCATCCGGCGGTATTACGATAGATAATATAAGACAATATGCTGAATGCGGTGTTGATTATATTTCGGTTGGCGCATTGACACATTCTGTAAAAAGTTTAGATATGAGTCTTAAAGCGGTTAAAGAATGACGGGTAAAATAGTTAGTGCGTTATCATTTTATTAATATTGTGCAGAAATGATTACCGTTGGTTCTGTTTCGTTATTGATATTAGCCTATTTAATGGGGTCTATTCCTACCGCTGTCTGGATAGGCAGAGCGTTCTACGGGATCGACGTGCGCGAGTATGGCAGCGGCAACGCCGGCGCTACAAACACATTTAGGGTATTGGGCAAAAAGGCGGGCATCCCGGTAATGTTGCTCGATATTTTGAAGGGATTCTCGGCTACTAACCTGGCTTATTTTATAGGCGTTTCCATTACAGGCGGGCCTCATTCCAATCTAATTAATTACCAGTTGGCTATGGGAATGGCGGCTGTGATGGGCCACTTGTTCCCGGTATTTGCCGGGTTTCGCGGTGGTAAGGGAATAGCTACATTATTCGGGATGGTATTGGCCGTAAATCTGAATGCCGCCTTGTTGTGTATCGTGGTATTTATAGTTATCCTGCTTGTAACCAGGTATGTTTCGCTAAGTTCAATTACCGGCGGGTTTACGTATCTTGTTGGGGTCAGTCTTATTTATAATAAAAATACAAACAATATGGTGGTCATATTTGGTATGTGTATATGCCTGTTGATATTGGTCACCCACCAAAAGAATATCGAACGCCTGCTCAAGGGTACCGAATCGAAGGTCAATCTTTTTAAAAGAAAGGACGCTTAATATGAAATTTTCAAAACAAATATCACTGGCAATTTTAATTGCCTTTTTTACCTCATGTTCTACTGTTCCTCTAACCGGCAGGAAACAGATCAGCCTGGTTGGCGATGCTGAAATAAATACTTCTGCAGCTCAAAGTTACCGCCAGCTTTTATCCGATCCGTCAACCAAAGTAATTAGCGGTACACGCGACGCGGAAAGTGTTAAACGGGTAGGTGAAAAATTGTCTGTCGTCATCGAGCGTTTCCTGAAGGAAAACGGATATGGCGATAAATACAGCTTTAAGTGGGAGTTCAACCTAATTCAAAGCAAAGAGGTGAATGCCTGGTGTATGCCGGGCGGTAAAGTGGCAGTGTATAGCGGTATCTTGCCCATTACGACGGATGACGCGGGGCTGGCGACTGTAATGGGGCACGAGATAGGCCACGCTATTGCGAGACATTCGGCAGAACGTATCTCCCAGCAAATGGCGGCCCAGGCCGGCGGTTCACTGGTTGGGGCTGCGACTTCCGACAAATCGCAGGCGACACAATTGATCGTTAACAAGCTTTACGGCGTAGGCGGGGGACTTGTTTTGCTGAAATATTCAAGGAACCAGGAATCAGAAGCTGACAGGCTTGGCCTTATATTTATGGCCATGGCCGGTTACGATCCGCACAATGCAGTGTCCTTTTGGGAAAGAATGGCGGCTCAGAACAAGGGCGGCGCACCCCCGGAGTTTTTAAGCACCCACCCGGCAGATCAAACGCGGATACAAAATATCAAAGATCATCTACCCGAGGCTATGAAATACTATCATCAATAGAAAAAATGCCGAAAAATGAATTCCTGAAAGCGCGTTGGATCAACCTGCTGATGCTTAATTACGAGGTCGATCCGGCTGTGCTGGCACCATACATACCGCCCGCGACAGAGCTTGACCTGTGGCAGGGTAAAGCGCTGGTGAGTATGGTTGGTTTCCTATTCAGGGACACGGCTGTAAAGGGTATAAAATGGCCGTTGCATGTCAATTTTGATGAAGTAAACCTGCGCTTTTACGTTAAGCATTTTAACGGAAAAGAATGGAAGCGGGGAGCGGTCTTTATCAGCGAGATAGTACCCAAGCCATTTATTGCCACCATTGCGAATTTACTTTATAAAGAGCATTACAGGGCCATGCCTATGCGTCATTCCATCGATGATATGCCCGGTGGACTCACAAAATATCTATATGAATGGAAGTTTGACGGCAGGTGGAATAATCGTCTGGGTGGTACCGTGTCCGACGCTGACATTCATCCTATCGTTCCCGGCAGCCAGGAGGAATTTATCTTTGAACACTACTGGGGCTATAATAAGATCAGCAAAACTAAAACCCGGGAATACCAGGTAGAACATATTACCTGGAATGCTGCCAATGTAATCGAACCTATTTTCGAGGCTGACGTGGCGCAGTTGTATGGCAAAGAATTTGTCCCTTACCTCGAAAGGAAGCCTTATTCAGCTTTCTTTGCCGATGGTTCCGAAGTCATAGTCAGGGGAGTGGAAAAGATAAGTGCTGGCCAAGCGCCTCCAAAATAGCCTGCGCTTTCAGCAGGCATTCTTCATATTCTTTTTCCGGATCGGCATGGAAGGTTATGGCACTACCAACCTGGAACGATAGGTATTTCGCTGTCTCGTTATACAATAATGTGCGGATGACCACACCAAAATCAAAATCACCGTCCGGGCTGAAATACCCAATAGCACCCGAATAAACACCACGCTTGCTGCGCTCATAATGCTCCATCAATCGCATGGCGCTCACCTTGGGCGCGCCGGTCATACTACCCATCGGAAAAGTGTTCCTAATAGCGTGAACATCGCTTATACACTGGTCTTTATCACACACTACTGTTGATATCATCTGGTGAACCTGGTTAAAGCTATAAATACCAAATAACTCCTCTGTTTGTACGGTGCCAGGCACAGCAGACCTGGTCAGATCGTTACGTACCAGGTCAACGATCATTACATTTTCCTGCTGTTCTTTCGGGTGCCCACGCAATTTTTTTTTGGACAGTTCATCATCGGCCGGGTCGCTATATCTTTTCGAGGTTCCCTTAATGGGTTGGGAGATCAGCTTATCGTCACGCTTCGCCAAAAATCGCTCTGGCGAGGCTGTCAAAATATATTTGTCCTTTAGCCTGAAAAATGCCGAAAATGGGTTGGGTGATATACTGTTCAGCTTAAAAAATATTTTGAGCGGATCGATCTTTGCATTTTCTGCAAAAAATTCCTGGCAAAAATTAGTGACGTAAATATCCCCGCGATTGATATGTTCCTTTACCTTCCCAACCGTGTCAATATACTCCTCCCGGGTAAACCGCGAGTTGAGCTGAATGTCATCATGAATAACTTGAAGGGCGGGTTGTTGCGATGCTATCTCCCCGGCAATTTGCTGCGAAGCAGCCGAAATGATGTCAACCTGGCCACCGCTGACCACGATCAGATGTTTCGGCACAAAAAAATAAAGGTCAGGAAAGCCCAAGCCATCAGCATTAGCCGAGGACAGGACCTCAACCTCGTTCTTTAGGTCATAGGTAAAAAAGCCGGTCATCCAACCGGGATGTTTTTCCCGGAATTTTTCCAGCGCCGAAAAGCCCAAACCATTGCTAACAATCAGCTCATCCTGGACGCCTGCCGCCAGTAAAAAGTCGAATTTTGAATATCGGTCGTTAAAGTTATTCGAATCCAAACAGCAGACGACGTCAAAGGGTGATGCCCATTGCAGTGCTTTAAGTTTAAATTCCTGAAGATCATCAACCCTGATTTTCACCCTGTAAAAATAGCCAAGTAAAATCAAAAGGCTCCCCGTAACCGAAGAGCCTTTTGATTATGACAATAGTATTGTGTTTTAGTGTAATACGAGTGTTTGTTTCCTGTCCGGGCCCACGGAAAGGTACTTAACCGGCACGCCCAGTTCAGTTTCAAGATATTCAATATACGATTTCAACCTTTCAGGTATCTGCGATAATTCAGTAATGCCCGTGATATCTTCTTTCCAGCCATCTATTTCCTTTAATACAGGTACCGCTTCCACCGCGCATATATCATATGGCATGTAATCTATCTTTTCGCCTAAATAATTATAATTGGTGCAGGCATATATTTTTTCAAAGCCGCTTAATACATCAGCCTTGGTCATTACCAGTTGTGTTACGCCGCTTAGCATAATAGCATATTTCAATGCCGGAAGATCTATCCAGCCGGTGCGGCGCGGCCTGCCTGTGGTAGCTCCAAACTCATGGCCTATTTTCCTTAGCTCTTCGCCTGTTTCGTTATCCAGTTCGGTGGGGAAGGGGCCACCACCGACACGGGTACAATAGGCTTTGAAAATACCTATTACCTCGCCTATTTGCCGTGGGGCCACGCCAAGCCCGGTGCAGGCTCCGGCAGCAGTTGTATTAGATGAAGTCACAAAAGGATACGAACCAAAGTCGATATCCAGCATTGCACCCTGTGCGCCCTCGGCCAGTACTTTCTTACCTTCTTTTACGTAGTTATTTACCAGGTGCTCCGAGTCAACCAGCGGGAATTTTTTAATTAGTTCTACTGCTTCAAAAAATGCTTTATTCCGCTCGGCTAGGTCTGGCGTTTCGCCGTAAAGCGCCTCCAGCATGGTCAAATGCTTGTCTGTTAGTTTTTTGTAACGCTCTTTAAAATCGGGCAGGGTCACATCACCTACACGCAGACCGTTTCGCCCGGTTTTATCCATATAAGTCGGGCCGATACCTTTTAAAGTTGAACCGATCTTACCTTCACCCATCTTTTTTTCAGATGCCGCATCCAGCAATTGATGCGTGGGTAATATCAGGTGCGCCTTTTTTGCAATCACAAGATTCTGCTTAGCCAGCAGATCGTGACCAGCGTCTTTCAATTTTTCTATCTCTTTTTTGAGCGTTATAGGATCTATTATTACACCATTGCCAATCAAATTCAGTGTATTCTCAAAAAATATACCGGACGGTATGGTGTTTAATACGAATTTTTTTCCGTCAAATTCCAGCGTATGTCCGGCATTAGGGCCACCCTGGAAACGTGCGATCAAGTCATAATCCGCACTCAGTACATCAACAATTTTGCCTTTGCCTTCATCGCCCCACTGGAGGCCTAATAATACGTCAACAGCCATTTATAATAATTGGATGGTTAATCAAAGGGGGCAAAGTTATGCTTTTCTGTCGCAATAACCTGCCTTAAGTTTTTCACAATTTCCGTAGAGATTCAGCGAGTGGTGTTTGATCTCAAATTTCAATAATCCTCCCATCATGCTTTGGATCTGCTGTATGCGCGGGTCGCAAAATTCAACAACTTTTCCGCAATCGATACAGATGATATGGTCGTGCTGCTTATAGCCATAGGATTTTTCAAACTGCGCCATGTTTTTTCCGAACTGGTGTTTGGTTACCAGGTCGCACGATACAAGTAATTCCAGCGTATTATATACCGTGGCACGGCTCACGCGGTACTTTTTATTTTTCATGTGGATATATAATGATTCCACATCAAAATGATCGCTGCGCGAATAGATCTCTTCCAGGATGGCAAAACGCTCAGGTGTTTTCCTTAGGTTCTTATTTTCGAGGTAGGCCTCGAAAATCTTTTTGATCATGTCTATGGTTTCCTGCTGGGGCATGGTGGATTATTAAGGCCCAAAGTTATTAATAATATTTAAGTTACGTGTCGGATGAATCTAATGAGTTAGTATGGTTAGGACGCTATCTCAACAGCCGAATCAAAGCGGGTAACAGAAGTGATCCCTTTAACCGTCTTTAACCTCTTGATCAGGTTTTCCAGATGCTCGGTGTCGTTCACATACACCATAATAGAGCCCTCAAAAATCCCGTTATCGCTATCTACCGTTATCGAGCGGATATTAACCTTGAAATCGTTTGAGATTACTGTCGTTAATTTATTGATCAAACCGACATCATCGATACCCGTGATGCGCAAGCCCGTAAGGAAGGCCAGTTCCTGTTGGTTGGTCCACCGGGCCTTTACGATACGATAACCATAATTAGCCATTAGTTTAGCAGCATTTGGGCAGTTGGTACGGTGTATTTTGATGCCGTCACTAACCGTAATAAAACCAAATACATCGTCACCAGGAATAGGGTTGCAGCAATTAGCCAGTTTATAATCTATCTTCTGCATATCCTCGCCAATCAGCAATATGTCGCTATCCTTAGTTTTGATATTACGTAGCAAACTCTGAACCTGGTCGTTCTCTATTTTATCCTGTGGTTTGTTTTCCACCACCTTTTCTGAAGCCTGGTATTCCTTCAGGTCCTTCATGTCGATCAACCCTCTCGCAACATTGAAAAATAGGTCCTGGGTTGACGGTAGTTTGAAATAGTAGCTAAGCTTGTGGATATTATCGGAATTGTAAGTGATCTTCAGCGATTTCATCTTACGCTCCAAAATCTCCTTACCCTCGTCGGCCACTTTACGTTTTTCTTCTTTTAGTGCCGACTTTATTTTGGCTTTGGCTTTGGCCGTTACTACAATATTGAGCCAATCTTCCTTCGGTGTCTGCTTGTTCGAGGTAATGATCTCCACCTGGTCGCCATTTTGTAGTTTGTAACCCAGCGGTACCAGTTTGTGATTTACTTTGGCGCCAATACAGGTCGCTCCAACATCGGTATGTATCTCGAATGCAAAATCGAGTGCGGTGGCATTTTGTGGTAATTGGATGAGCGCACCTTTCGGGGTAAATATGAATATCTCGTCCGAAAAAAGGTTCATCTTGAAATCATCCAAAAAATCCAGGGCGTTCAATTCCGGGTTTTTCAGCATTTCACGCACCTTTTGTACCCAAAGGTCCAGCCCGCTGTCGGTTGACGACTCTTTATATTTCCAGTGCGCAGCAAAACCTTTTTCCGCAATCTCGTTCATTCGTTTGGTACGTATCTGTACTTCCACCCACTGCCCTTTTGGCCCCATTACGGTAGTATGTAACGATTCATACCCGTTTGCTTTAGGCGAAGATATCCAATCGCGCAGGCGGTCCGGGTTTGGCCGGTAAAGGTCGGTAACGATGGAATAGGCCTTCCAGCATTCCGACTTTTCATTCTCCGGCGTGCTATCCAATATTATCCTGATGGCAAAAAGGTCATATACTTCCTCAAAAGGGACAGCCTTTTTCTTCATCTTGTTCCAGATGGAGTGTATGGACTTCGGACGACCAAAAACATCGGCATGAAGACCCTGACCTTCCAGTACTTTTTTTAATGGTTCGATAAAGTCTCGGATGAATTTCTCACGTTCAGCCTTTTTCTCGTTAAGTTTATTTTTGATGAACTGGTAGGTTTCGCGCTCCATGTATTTCATGGAAAGGTCTTCCAATTCCGATTTTATAGTATATAAACCAAGTCGGTGCGCCAAAGGGGCATAAAGGTAAACTGTTTCGGACGACAGTTTCAATTGCTTATCCCGCGGCATAAATTCCATCGTCCGCATGTTATGCAGCCGGTCGGCAAGCTTTATCAATATTACCCTCACATCATCCGCCAGGGTAAGCAGCATCTTACGGAAATTCTCTGCCTGCAACGAACTGTTGGTATCAAATACACCGGATATTTTGGTCAACCCGTCGATGATCTTTGCCACCTTTTTACCGAATTCCCTTTCAATATCATCAAGGGTCATATCGGTATCTTCCACTACATCGTGCAGCAGTGCACACACTATCGAGGTTGTTCCTAAGCCAATTTCTTCAGCTGCTATTTGTGCGACGGCAATAGGATGGTATATATAAGGTTCGCCCGATTTGCGGCGCATATCCTTATGGCTTTCCAAAGCCATCTCAAACGCCTTGCGTATCATGCGCTTATCGCCCTTTTGCAGGGTCGATTTGCAGGCGCGCAGCAAAGCGCGGTATCTTTTTAGTATCTCGTTTTTTTCGGCTTCAATATCTATCACTATATCTTTCATGTTCACGCTTCCGTATAATATCATCTATGGGCAACAAAAAATCAAATTGCCAGTTATTTATGAAATACCAAAGAAATTTGCATTATTTTTGTAATACGTAAAATTATGAAATTTATTGGGTTTCTTTTACTGTGCTGCTGTTTGACGGTTCTGGGGAATGCCCAGGATAAAAAAGCTACCCCATTGGAAATGGGCAAAAATGATACCATTCGCACTTATTTAGTGATGGTGGATGGGGAATTGATGCCGATGATAGTTACCGACGAAGTGAAGATCGTTGACGTACGGATATTCAAAACCCAGGCCGAACGTGATGCCTACCGCCGTTTGAGATATAACATTTACAAAGTATTGCCCTATGCTAAGTATGCAGCTGAAAGATACCAGAAATTACAGCGCGACATGGCAACAACTGCCGACAGGAAACAACAGAAACGGATGGTGGATACCTGCGAAACGCAGATAAAGGACCTGTTTAAGAAAGAGGTTGAGAACCTGACAATTAGTCAGGGAGAGATACTTATAAAGTTGATTGACAGGCAAACCGGCAATACGAGCTACCAAATGGTAAAAGAGTTGAAAGGTGGCTTGAAAGCGTTTATGCTCCAGTCGGTAGCCCGTATATTCGGGCATAACTTAAAGGAGGAATACGACCCCAACGAAGAAAGAGACATGGAGGCTATTTTACGCGAGGCGGGCTACTATTCCTATCAGAATTGATAATGAACGATACCAGTATTTACCAGTTTAGCGTCGAAACGTTAGAAGGGGAAGAGGTCAGTCTTTCCGAATATAAGGATAAGGTACTCCTGATCGTTAATACAGCATCTCGGTGTGGTTTTACGCCGCAGTTGCACGACCTGGCAGCTCTGAAAGACCAATTTAATGGCCAGGACTTCGAGATATTAGCTTTCCCTTCAAATGATTTTGGCGGGCAGGAGCCTCTTGAAGGAGAAGAACTAGCCGCTTTTTGTAAACAGGAGGGAGCCAATTATCCCGTTTTTGAAAAGATCAGGGTGAGGGGTCCATATGCTCATCCGCTTTACCAGTTTTTTGCCGACAGGAAAAAGAACGGCAATGTAAAATCGGTGCCACGCTGGAATTTTCACAAGTTCCTGGTGGATAAGGCAGGCGTTGTTACCGACTTTTTTTACCCATTTACCAAGCCGACATCCGGCAAAATAAGAAAGAAAATATCGCGCCTGCTCTCGCGCAAGTAACCCACCTGTTATTATGCCCAAATTAGATATCTTAGTATTACCCGTCCATCCCGACGATGCTGAATTAGGTTGCGCTGGCACCATATTAAAAGAAATTGCTAACGGAAGAAGTGTTGGTATAGTCGACCTTACCCGCGGTGAACTTGGCACGCGCGGTACCCCCGAAATAAGGGAACAGGAAGCCACAGCCGCAGCCAAAATAATGGGTGTTGCCGTTAGGGACAACCTTGGCATTCCTGATGGCTTTTTTGAAAATACCAGGCAGTATCAATTAACAGTGATTTCGGCTATCCGAAAGTACCGGCCCGAGGTTATTATCACGAATGCATATCACGACCGTCACCCCGATCATGGCCGCGCCAGTGAATTAGTAGAAGCGTCGACGTTTTTATCAGGCCTTAGAAAAATAGAGACTTTTGACGGCGACGAACTTCAAGAGGCATGGCGCCCAAAATTGGTGTTACACTTCATACAGGACAATTATATCCAACCTGATATCCTGGTCGATATTACTGATCATTGGGATAAGAAAGTAGCAAGTATCAATGCGTTCAGCTCGCAGTTTTACAACCCCGACTGGCAGGGCGAGCCGCAAACCTATATTTCATCTCCCGAATTTATAGCCGTGATAGAAGCGCGGGCACGGGAATTTGGTAAAAGCATAGGTGTAAAATATGCCGAAGGATTTACCTCGAGAAAAATACTGGGGATAGATAGTTTGTTCGATCTTCGCTAAGATTTAGTATTTGGGCATCTGGGGCTCTTGCTATGCTTTTACGTATTCAAACCGGTTGTTATCGTGGCTTCTTTCCCGTTTTAGCTTATTTTCTTTAGCAAGTTTCAATAGTATCCCGGACAACTCGGAAGTTTTAAAATCGGAATCATAGTGATCTTTGCAATAATCGGCGATAGCAGATATGGAATGCCTTGAATCAAAATAATCAGTGGCTAATAACTGGTTCAGTATCTTGGTAGCCCCGGGCTTCTTTCGCCCAAATGATGAGTTCTCGTCGTCAATCCCGGTTCTCAGTTTCCGCCCTCTTTTTAAATAGATCTCAGAACCTTCCAGGTCATGTTTCTCTGACTCAGCCATTGCATCCAGCAGGCGGTCGATAACTTTCACCTGCACTGCTTCCGATTTAAAGGAATTAACAACTTCGGATATCTCCATCAGTTGTTTTTTAAGTTTTTCGATATGCTTGCTCATGATAGATAGATTGTAGATAATAAGGGGCAACAAAAAACACAAAGTTAACCCACATAATAATTGTGAATATTGCCTATTGTGGTTAAAAAATAGTATATATTAATATCTACTTGTTTAATACGTTTAAACCGCCTGTTATAGTATTTATAATATAAAAAAAGCGCCTATTGTTTTGAAAACAGGCGCCTTGTCGCAAAAATATTACCGACCGGTATTATAATATGGTCAATATTTTTTCAAGTACGGACAGCCCTTCATCAATATGTTCCTTATCCATAATAAGCGCGGGCCTGAACCGGATGGTCTGATTGCCGCATCCCAGGAACATTACATTGTGCTTCATTCCCTCCTGCACAAACATATCACGCCTGTTCTTGTCGGGGAAATCAAAGGCAGTCATTAAACCCTTACCCCGTACATTTCCAATGACAGGATTTTTTTGAGATATCCTTAACAACTCGCTTTGAAGATAGTCGCCAACTTCTGCAGCATTGTCGCACAACTGATCCTCTTCAATTATTTCCATGATCTTGGACGAACGTACCATGTCTACCAAACTGCCACCCCATGTCGAGTTGATCCGCGATGATACCCTGAATACATTATTTTCTACTTCGTCAACACGTGTACCGGCGAGTATACCGCACACCTGCATTTTTTTACCAAATGCGATGATATCCGGACGCGCCTTTTCGCCAAAATGCTGGTGGCACCAGAATTTACCGGTAAGCCCAACCCCGCTTTGCACCTCGTCGTAGATCAGCATCGCATCGTTTTCATCAGCCAAAATTCGTAACTGTTCTAAAAACTCCTGCCTTACATGGTTATCACCACCTTCAGATTGTATTGGCTCGATGATGATGGCGCAAATATCATCCTTATTTACTTCGAAGGCTTTTTTGATCTGGCTGATAGATAGTCCCTCCCTGCGAAGCAAGTCCTCATGATTGGCATCTGAATAAGGGAACACCATTTTAGGGATGGATACTCTCGGCCAATCAAACTTTGCGAACCATTTGGTTTTAACCGGCAGGGTATTGGTCAAACTTAAAGTATAGCCACTGCGGCCATGAAATGCCTGTTCAAAATGAAGCACTTTAAAACCTTTTTCTTTGGTATAGCCCTTTGCGAAATTCTTTTGAACTTTCCAGTCCATGGCAACCTTTAACGCGTTCTCTATAGCCAGCGAACCGCCGGCAATGAAGAAGGCATGCGGCAGGTAATCGGGAATGCCGACGCGGTCGAATGTTTCAACGAATTGGGCATATTGTTCGGTGTATATGTCGGAGTTTGACGGATTCGTTAGGGCCGCAAGTAACAGGTTCTTTTTGAACGCTTCGTCATCTACCATCCTGGGGTGATTGTAACCTAAGGGCACCGAAGCGAAGCAGGTAAAAAAGTCGAGATAGGTGCGTTTATGCTTGGCATCATACATATAAACGCCCTTACTTTTTTCCATGTCAAAAGTTAAGTCAAAGCCATCGGCGAGGATATGCTTTTTTAATGTGTCTTGTACGTTCTCGGGTGCGATCTGAAGGTTATACATAAGCAATTGGTTTATGGCAAATTTACAAAAAAACCCTCAAAAACAACAATTTAGGCCATTTTTGAACCGATTGGCAAAAAAGTAACTTTAAATTGTTTAAACCTATATTTTGGACTGAACTTTATTTTGGTCGACTAATTTTAAGATGCCGGTGCGACGATTTTGGGGATCGGAATAAGCAGATTTCTGCCTGAAATTTACTTTTTAAACTTATCCTTCATCCCCAGCAAACCCCACAACCCGCCGGTGTGAACAGCTAAAATTTTACTACCGGGTACAAATAAGTTTTTAGCTGCCATGTCATATAAAGCAAACAGCATCTTGCCGGTATAAATAGGCTCTATCAATATGCCGGTGGAGGAAGTAAAGTCTTTGACAAAATGGATAATATCATCGTTTACTTTTCCATAACCGCCAAAATGGTAATCCGTATGCAGATCGTAGTCAACTGGCGAAGCCAGGTATTTACTTATATCTGCTCTCAGAAATTCGCCATTCTTCAAAACCGGCACACCGTGAAACCGGGTATGAGAGCCCATAGCTGCTAAACTATTAATAATCCCCGCCGCAGTAGTGCCCGTTCCGCAGGCGCAAAAGATATGATCGTAATTTTCTGTTAACTCTGCCACTAATTCGCTGCAGCCTTGTGCACCCAATGGCGACGCTCCGCCCTCGTCTATAAAATAAACCGATTGATCGTACGAAAAATGCTTATCAAATAAAGCGACTTTATTGCGGTAGCTTTCCCGGTCGGTAAATATCAAATCCATTCCATGCAGAGTACAGAGAAACAACGTGTCGTTATTTACTTCTTCGCCCCGCACAATTCCTGTCGCCTTAAAACCAAATTTAGCAGCAGCCGCGGCCGTAGCAAGCAGATGATTGGAGTAGGCTCCGCCGAATGTGACCAGGTGGGTTTTTCCGCTGGCGCTGGCGTCTTTAAGTAAATATTTCAGCTTCCGCCATTTATTGCCCGAAATGATAGGATGGATCAGGTCGTCACGCTTGATAAAAACTTTGAGCGCCCGATCATCAAACATCTTATCATGTATTTGCTGAACAGGACTAAAAATTTCGAAATCGATCTCCATCCGGCAAATTTAGAACAACTAATCGTCAATATTTAATAACCTGCAGCCATTGTAGGCCGCGTTTAAAAACAAATCGCCGGGGATAATTACGCTAATGAAAAAACGAGTACTTTTGCCATAATGACAACCGGGATCGAATTACCAGAACAGGAAGAACAGGATTTATATGAGCATCTGCGGTTGGTCGTCGACAAGGGTCAATCACTGTTGCGCATCGATAAATTTTTGATGCACCGCGTCGAAAATGCTTCACGCAATCGCATACAGAACGCCATTGAGCAGGGAAATGTCCTGGTAAACGAGAAAACTATCAAAGCCAGCTACCGGGTAAAGCCTTTAGACATTATCTCCGTAGTATTACCACATCCGCCGCGTGATACAGAAGTTTATCCGGAAGATATACCGGTCAATATTGTTTATGAGGACGATGATGTGCTGGTGGTGAATAAAGAAGCTGGTATGGTTGTTCATCCCGGGTATAATAATTATACCGGCACCCTGGTAAATGCGCTGGTTTACCATTTTCAGCAGTTGCCGACCATGCCGGGTAATGACGGCCGCCCCGGCCTGGTGCACCGGATCGATAAGGATACTTCTGGTTTGTTGCTCATTAGTAAAAACGAGCGTTCCATGACCTACCTGGCCCGGCAGTTTTTTGATCATAGCATTACCCGTAAATATCTCGCGCTGGTTTGGGGCGATATTGAGCAGGATGGAACGGTGACCGGGTATATTGGGCGCAGCCATAGCGACAGGCGGGTAATGTCTATTTACGACGACCCGGAAAAAGGGAAATGGGCGGTGACACATTACAAGGTATTGGAGCGTTTGAATTATGTAACATTGATCGAATGCCAATTAGAAACCGGTCGCACACACCAGATAAGGGCACATATGAAACATATCGGGCATCCCTTGTTTAGCGATGCTACTTATGGGGGAGATAAAATTTTGAAGGGAACAGTTTTCAGCAAATACAAACAATTTGTCGATAATGCCTTTGAATTAATGCCGAGGCAGGCGCTTCACGCAGCAACGCTCGGGTTTGTTCACCCTTCGGCCAAAAAATATATGGGTTTTGAAGCGCCTTTACCACAAGACTTCGAAATGGTATTGGATAAATGGCGTCGATATTCTGGTACAATGAAAGAGCAGGATAATTAAATTGGTGTTGATTTTATGGGCCCCTTATATATCAATTTTAATGGCGAAATACTTGCGGCAGACAGCAAACTACTGACGGTAGGCAACCGTGGCTTTAAGTACGGCGATGGCTTGTTTGAAAGTATGAGGCTGATGAAGGGGCACCTCAAATTTGCCGAACTGCATGCCGACCGGCTGCAGCGCGGTATGAAGCTGTTGAAAATTGACGGCTATTCGCAAATGGATACTTGGTTTTTGAAAGAAAAGGTGGAGCAACTGGCTACGCGAAACCGAATAAAACACGGACGCTTGCGCTTAACCGTTTACCGCGACGCCGAAGGGCTTTATGCCCCCACCCAAAACAAAATGGGTTATTGCCTGGAATTGCAGCCTATAGACGAACCGCGTTATTTTTTGAACGATAAGGGTTTGATAATGGATGTATTTACGGAACTGCCCAAGCCCGTCAACTATCTTTCAAATATCAAAACCTGCAATTCGTTGCCTTTTGTGATGGCGGGCTTGTTCAAAACGCAGAACCGGCTGGACGATATTTTCCTGGTTAACCAGCGCGGTAATTTGTGCGAAGCCGGCAGCTCTAATATTTTTGTCTGGTATAAGAGCCATCTTTATACCCCAGCACTAAGCGAAGGGTGCGTGGAAGGTGTGATGCGGAACATCGTGATCAAACTTGCCAGGCAAAGCAATATCCCATTTACCGAAGCAGAAATTAACCCCGATATTTTGTATGAAGCCGATGAAGTTTTTCTCACCAACGCCTCACGCGGCATACAATGGGTAATGGGCTTTGGGGTTAAACGTTATTTTAATCAACTAAGTAAAGGTTTGATAGGCGAGCTGAATAAGTTATAAGAAAATCTACAATCTCACGCCCCTTAAAAACTCTTCAATGCCCATGCGCTTTTTTCCTTCCAGTTGTAGATCGGTCAGGCTGATAAAGCCGTCCGCTGCGGCAAATTTCAGGAAGGTCTTGTTATCAGTCAGAAAACCGCCGGGCGATATGCCGGGTTCTGTTATCTCAAAATCAACGGCGAAAACTTTAAGGGTCTTATCATTCAGCGTGGTAAATGCCGTGGGGTAAGGGCTAAGGCCCCGTATCAAATTGTAGGTGTTTTGTACCGGTTTTGTCCAGTCAATTTTGCAATCATCCTTAAATATCTTGGGGGCATGCTTTAGCTCGGCCCCTTCCACCAGTTGCGCCTGCGGCAGTTCTTTATACCGCCCGCTTTCAATGCCTTTAACCGTTTTTACAAGTAGCCCGGCGCCTTTATTCATTAGCCTGTCATGCAGTTCGCCAGCTGTTTCCTTGCCGGTAAGGGTAACTTTTTCGGTAAATAATATGTCGCCGGTATCAATATCATGCTTTAAAAAGAAAGTAGTTACACCACTTTCCTTTTCGCCATTTATCAGCACCCAATTGATAGGTGCAGCACCGCGGTATTGTGGTAACAGCGAAGCATGTAAGTTGATGGTTCCATTTGGTGGCATGTTCCACACCACTTCGGGTAACATCCGGAAAGCCACTACTACCTGCAAATCGGCTTTTAATGCCTGCAAATCGGCAAGAAATTGCTCGTTTTTAAGCTTTTCGGGCTGCAAAACCTTTAAGCCATGCGCTACTGCATATTGTTTAACGGCGCTTTCGCTTAATTTTTGTCCTCTTCCCGCAGGTTTATCCGGCGCGGTTACCACGCCTACAATCTCGGCGCCCGATTCGATCAGCGCATCAAGCGATGCTACGGCAAATTCGGGCGTACCCATAAAAACTATCCTCATAAACAGGTTGCAGGATTTTGATTTTTTCTAATATTTATTTGTACAAGAGATATTTCTTTCTGATTGTTTTAAAATTGCTTAAAGCAGGTTCCCAGCTTTTCCTTATTTCCACTTCGCTTTTGCCTGCTTCAATCTGCTTTCTTAATTCGCTAGTGCCGGCCAGTTTGGTAAAGTAATTGTTAAAAAAGTGCTCTTTATCAGGGAAATCCTTATATAATTTCATCAGCCACAATATATCGATTTTGCCCTTATTTCTTATAGATTCAGGGTCATAATTTCGCATGTCAATTCCGTAGCACGTTTTCCCTTTTTGTGGTGGGTCCTCGCTCATGCCTGGTATGCTTTCGGGGGTAAAAGAGAAGCTGAATTTTCCTTTGAACAGGGGATGCCCTAATACCTGGAAGGGAAATAATGTGCCCCGGCCCAGACTTAACGTGGTGCCCTCAAACAAACACAGGCTGGGATAAAGTATGATAGAATTGTAAGTGTTAAGGTTGGGCGAAGGATTGACAGGTGGTACGTAGGCCGTAGCATGGCTGTAATTTGCTACTTTAATGATTTTTAATTTACATTGTACATGCCCCTTCAGCCAGCCTTCTCCATTTAGCATTTGCGCATATTCGCCAAATGTCATGCCATGAACAATTGGTATGACATCAAGCCCGACGAATGAACGGTACGCTGTATCCAGCACAGGGCCGTCGACATAATTCCCGTTTGGGTTTGGACGATCGAGGATCATCAGCTCAACATCATTTTCAGCGCAAGATTCCATTACATAATGAAGCGTGGAAAGGTAGGTGTAAAACCGGGTGCCAACATCCTGTATATCGAAAATGAGGAGGTCCAGTCCCTTAAGATCGTCGGGCGTTGGCTTATAATGCTTGCCATAAAGCGAAATAGCCGGGATGCCTGTTTTAGGATCGACCGTATCATTTACCGTGGCGCCATTGCTGGCGGTACCCCGAAAGCCATGTTCGGGCCCGAATATTTTAACTACATGCACACCGAGTTTCACAAGACTGTCCAAACTGGAAACATGGTTGGGGCCGATAACCGATGTTTGATTAATGACCATGCCGATGCTCTTGTTCTTCAGGTAACCAATATACAAACCGGTCTGATCTGCGCCTGGAAGAACAGTTTGCCGGGTTGGCCTGTGATACTTGATCTTATGTTTGCTTTTTGCTTTATGCTGCGCTATGCCGGCCAGCGTACAAGCTGATAAAAGAAGGAATACAATGAAAGAATATCGTTTCATAAGCAGAAAGGTGTAAATGCAGCACGGATAGCAGCAATTCAACTGAAATCCGCATATTTGCGAAGTTACAAAAAACGCTCCGCATTGAGTTTCGCCTCTTTCATATCATCCCGGATTTCTTTTAAGTCGAACCGTACTTATTCCAAACTGATCGTTCGCATTGCGATAATCGGCATTATGCTGAGCCTTGGGGTAATGATATTATCCGTAGCCATTATACGCGGCTTTAAACAGGAGATAAGGCAGAAGCTGCGGGGATTTGCCGGCGACATAGAGGTGCAGAATTACGACAATAATAACTCGTATCAAGCCTCTCCTATACACACGGATAATGATTTTATGAAGAAGGTCAGGTCGAGCCCCCTTTTTACCAATATCGCGCCCACGGTCACCAAACCCGGGATTATCAAAACCAAAACCGAGATAGAGGGCGTGGTAATAAAGGGTGTAAACAGGGATTATGACTGGACATTTTTCAAAAAGATGCTGGTTGCAGGTAATGTGATCGACTTTGGCGATACGGTTGATGCCCAAAAACAAGTGATGATATCCAGTTATACAGCCAGCCGGCTTAAGCTGAAGGTGGGTGACAAGTTTCTGATGTATTTTGTACAGGAGCCACTGAAAAAGAGGCCTTTTTATGTTAAAGGGATCTTTGATGTCGGAGTTGAAGAGGTTGACAAGACATTTGTTATCGGCGACCTTTCGCTGCTGGTTAAATTGAACAATTGGGATGCCGATGAGATCGGCGGGTATCAGTTACAGGTAACGGATTTTGATAAGCTGGATGCAGCGAATGATTTCCTGGCCGATACAATGCCGCTGAAGTTAAAATCGTATACCGTAATCGAGTCGTACCCAACCATATTTGTATGGCTGAGCGAATTGGACCTGAATGCTAAAGTGATGTTGATACTCATGATACTTGTAGGTACCATCAATATGATATCGGCTTTGCTTATTATCATCCTGGAGCGCACATCTATGATCGGGATACTTAAGGCGATGGGGGCAAAGAACTGGACCATCCAGAAAATATTTCTTTATAACGCAAGCTACCTCGTAGGAATCGGACTCGTTTTAGGCAATGTATTCGGACTCGGAATAAGCCTTTTTCAACATCGCACACATTTCTTCACACTGGACGAGGCGTCGTACTACATGAAATTTGTGCCTATGCAATTACATTGGTCAGATGTACTCTTACTCAACCTTGGCACTATGGTGATCTGCCTGCTGGTCCTCATTATACCTTCCATGCTGGTTGCTAAAATATCACCGGTAAAGGCAATTCGCTTTAAATAAGACACGATGATAAGATTTAAGAAGATTGAATTGAGCTTTTTTTGAGCTGTTATTGAATATCTTAAGCGATCTTTATTATCCCGAAATCTTATCCTCATTTTTTCTTCACCTGGAAGTTGAACTTAAGGTTCACCCCGCCTGCACCAAACTTCAATTGTTGCGAGCCCAATCCGTCGAGCGGATATTTGATAAAGGGTTCAACCATCAACTGGCTGCGGCCTATAGTGTAGCCTGTACCAAACGCAAGGTTTAATGTTTTAGCAAAATAAAAGCCATTGAAACTATCTTTGGTCGATTGATTTTGCACCTGCGAAACATTTGCAGAATACAGCGACGGAGTGCTATAACTATAGGTATAAGTTTCGTTAATAAACGTACCCGAACTAACTCCCGCCAATATGTAGGTCCCGCTTTTTTGCGGATCGAAAACAAACTTTAGGTTTAACGGAATATCCAGCCCAACTAAATTAGCGCTATAGTCCTTAAATGTAGGTGCCGACGCTGTATACAGCATTTTAGCCGGGCTGAAATTTGATGTTGTGGCCGCGGCTATTGAGTTGTAAGATAAATTAGATTGCTGCGGAGGTTGCCCGGCGTAGGTCAGGCTGTTCTGACCAACGGAAACTCCTGTAGACAGTTTAAGGTTCCGGGTCAGTTTAACATCCGAGGTTATGCCCGCGCCAAGATTAAACTGGTTACTGCTCCCTTTTGCATAATTGAAATAAGTGGCAGCGTAAACGCCAAGATTTATTATTTTATCTTCTTTTGATGTTTTCTTTTCTTTCCGGTCAGTAGCGCGTTTATCCTGCTCAAACATCTCATCGATAGTTTTACTAACCTGAGCTTTGTTTTTGGCTTCCGAGCGCATATCTATACCTGGTTGATTAGCAACTACCGATTGAGATTGAACTCTTACGGCAGAGTCAACCTGCCCTTTTACTGGGTTTTGCAGGCCGGCGGGTGCCGAAGCATTATTTTGAGGCTGCACCGCGGCGATGATGGCGGCTTTAGCCGGTGCCGAAATTTGCAAACGGGATTGTTTTGCACCCTTACTTGTTGACTGCGTTGCGGCGATAGTCTCCGTCTTAACAGGTGCTGACCTGCCTGTTTGGCCATTTTCCAACCTGCTGTTTTTTCTAACTGTTGTGTTTTGCTGAGGCGTGGCGGCTATCGCCTCCTGTTTATCATTTGCGGTTATTTGCGTTGCCGGTTGAGATGTTTTCTGAGCGGCAGCTTGTTCAGTGTCATTCATAGCTGCTGCCTGCCGTGCTATCGATGCATTATGTAAACTGTCAGTATGGGCTTTTCCGGCATTCGTTGCAATTTGTGTTGCCGGCTCAGCCTGGTGTTTAAGTGCTGGTTTTTTATTTCCAAGTCGTAGCTGGTTATTTGTCTCCGATGTTGTAAACCATAAAATGCCCAGGAAAAGCAACAGCAATGCCGCAGCCATACCGGCCCAATACCAGGCAGCCGCGCGGCGTTTTTTTTCTTCAGGGAACTTTTCCCTCAGCTTTAGCCAGCCATCATCGGCCGAAGTGTCTTCGTAGTTTTCAAACACTTCGGTGATGCGCTTTTTTAACTCATTGTCAAGCTGGTCATCCATGTTTTTTTATTTCTACCGTAATAATTTTTCTCAATTTTTCTTTAGCCCTGCTTAAATATACCCTCGACGAACTGGCCGGGATATTAAGCATATCGCCAATCTCATCATGATTATATCCGTCTATCTCGTATAGGTTGAATATTGTAGCCTGAATGGGTGGTAAATCTTGCATCAGGTTTAGTATATCCTGAGCTTTTAAATTATCGATTACAGTTATACCAAGTGTTAATTGCCCGGCATCATCCAGATCAGTATTTTGTAACAGTTTTAGGTCTTTGCGCCGTCTGTCGATGGCGGTATTTACTACAATGGCCCGTAACCATGCTTTAAAAGGCTTTTCGGTGTCAAAACTCTTCATCGAGTTGAACACCTTAATAAAGGCATCGTTAACCGCCTCCATAGCATCGTCCCTGTTAAAGCAATACCTCAGGCTGATACCCATGGCGTAGCCGTAGAAATGCTTATAAAGCAGTTCCTGGTACTTTAAGCTGCCTGATTTGCATTGCCTTATCAATTCGTCTTCGGCAATGCGATGGGGTGGACGCATTAAATGTTAAATATTCAGCCTATAATTCAACCGTTTACTAATCTGTTACGATAGTTATCGCGCTATCGTAACAGCAAATGAAAATATTTTTCACATGCATAATAACAAAAAAAGCCGGTACTGCTACCGGCCTTCCCCTCAAACTTAAAATAAAAATATCTGCTATTGTGTCCTTTTCAGGTCGTATTGCAAACTCAGCGTGTCGGCGCTGTAGGCCAATAACTGGAACACTGTACCGTCGTAATAATAAAGATAAGCTCCGGCCAGGTGAGTTTTTGTTGTTGTGCCGGTGGGTGGAAAAGTAGCATCATTAAAAACCATGTATGGAGAGCCGATGCTAAACGTACCGTGGCTACCTGCGTGTATCGTCGATGTGTCTCCAGTTACCGTATAGGTATTTGCGGGAGTTGCCATGGTTATTGTCAGGTTAGTCTTAACCGTATCGAACGGAACATTGCTGGTATGCCGGTGCAGATACCGGAATTGCCCGCTAAAGGTGCCCGATGGCGTACCCGGTTGCGTTACGTCGTTATTGGTTTTAAGGCATCCGGCTCCCAAAATCATCAGAAAGGGGAGCAGATACAGTAAATTTCGGTTCATAATTGGCTATACGCGTAAATTGCAGTGAACGCTACAGGGGTATGGTATATTTTATAATTTTTTTGCCTCATCCCAAAATACGTCCATTTCGGCCAGGCTCATATCATGCAGGTCTTTTCCCTGTTCTTTTGCCTTGTTTTCGAGATATTGAAAACGCTTAATAAACTTGCGGTTTGTTTTTTCGAGCGCGTCCTCAGGATTAATATTGATAAACCGCGCATAGTTGATGAGCGAAAATAACAGATCGCCAAATTCGCTTTCGGCGTTATCATGGTCTATTTTGCTGTCGTCCTCAGCATTAAATTCATCCCTGAATTCCCGCATCTCTTCTTCAACCTTCGCCCAAACCTGGCCTTTTTCTTCCCAGTCGAATCCCACGCCACGGGCTTTTTCCTGTATACGCGAAGCTTTAACCAATGCAGGTAACGATGCGGGTACACCGCCCAAAACAGATTTGTTCCCCTCTTTTAATTTGATCTGCTCCCAGTTGCGCTTAACATCGTTTTCGTCATTCACCTCCACATCGCCGTAAATATGCGGATGACGGTTGATGAGTTTATCACAAATGCCGTTTAGCACATCTGTGATGTTAAAGTCGTTGGTTTCAGAAGCTATCCGGGCATAAAACACAAGATGCAGCATAATATCTCCAAGTTCCTTTTTGATCTCGGGTATATCCGCGCTCAAAATGGAGTCGGAAAGTTCATACACTTCTTCAATGGTAAGGTGCCGCAGGCTTTCCAGTGTTTGTTTTTTATCCCAGGGGCAATTAAGCCGCAGGTCGTCCATAATGGTAAGCAGGCGTTCAAATGCAATGGCCGGGGTATTACCGGTAACAGGAGGGGTTATTGACATATAAAGTGCGAATTTTGCTGATATGCAAATGTGGGGATTTAAAACGGGCCGTAAAAAAGTGATCTGAAATAGAACCATAAATTATTTATCGTTGTGTTTAGATTTTTTTTACTATTAATATTAAATTAACCCGGATCATAATTATTAGCGATAATTTTACGCACATCACCTTACAGTACTACTATGAAAAAGATTTACTTTTTGGCTATTGTTACGGCAATAATGTGTTTTGGAACCGGAGTTAAAGCGCAAACTATAAACCAGCAACAGGCAACCGTTGCTATGCAGCAGCCCCAGCCATTTTTATTTACCATCAACACATTGAATCCCGGCGCGCGCAACTGGAGTGTGAACTATTCCGGTGGTTATGGCGAACACACCATTACACCGCTTGGTTACGATGGCGTCGATCAAAACCTCGCTGTCAAAGGGTATTTAGGCGATAAATTCACGTTTATGGCCTCGATGGGTGTCGGATTTGCGAACAGGGGCGAAGTGAATAGCTTGCAGCAGGTTGAAGTGCTCCGCGATTTTGTTGGCGGCAATCAGCCTTTTGGCTTTCGCATAGGTGCAAGTCTTGGCTTCAGGCGTGAGTTTAATAATGATAAAGTTGCTTTGAGCAGGATCACCGCCGCCTTCGAAAACCCTTTTTGGCGAATGGGGGCGAATGTTAGGTTCGAAAAAGCTTTTGCCCAGGGTAGGGATGGTATTGACGTGATAAGCAGTTTGGGTGTGCACAGGCAAATAACAGGGTCGCTATTTGGCGGCATCGAGGCTGTGGGGCAAGACCTGGAAGGTTTTTGGGAAACCGATGAAGCTGAGGGAGGAGCGAAATTACTCGTAGGGCCATCGTTAAATTTTGTACCCGTCGCGTCGCGGTTCTCATTTACTTTATGCGGAGGCCCTATTATTTACGCAACACGCAGTACAGGACTTTTAAATAATACTGCCGCCCGTGAGTTGCCGGCGAGCAATGGTTTTACTATGAAATTTAATGTTGGCTTCCGCTTTTAGAATGGCTTTGTAGCACGAAGCATTTCCCGCTTTCCGGGGGCGCCGGGCGCTTTTTCTACTTTCAGGCCGAGGGATTTGATCGTGCGTTTGAGATTTCCGGTGATGGCATAGGTTACAAAAACGCCGCCCGGTTTCAGAAACTGTATAGCGTGTGCAATAGAATCCGCGCTCCACATTTCGGGTTGATATGCCGATGCAAAAGCATCAAAGTAGATGACATCGAACAAACTTTTATTTTTAAAATCGGCCAGTTTGCAGCCGGCGATTTGAAGTTTGCAGAATTCAGCCATCATAACAGGGCCATGTAAGGAATCGGGGTATAGGAGCATAAAGTTGTCCCAGGTATTTTTTGGCACGTATTCGTCGTAACCAGTTTGACGGATCATTTCTTCGCTTAAAGGGAATGCCTCTATGCCCGTGTACTCAAGTTCGACCTTGTTTTCGGCACAATGATAGGCACTAAGCAAAAAATTCAGCCCGGTTCCAAACCCTACTTCCAGTATTGATACCTCTTTTCGTTGCGTGATATTCAAAAAATAGATGAGCCCGGAATTCAGAAAAACATGACGGCTTTCCTGTAAGGCTCCGTGTTTGGAGTGATAGTTCTCGCCAACCTCGCTGTTATAGATCGTTTTGGATCCGTCCCCCGTTGTGACGATTTCAAGCATCAGGTCAAACTTTAGCCTTACGCCTTACCACCTCGACCACAGCCTCGCCAAGATCATAAACCGGAACGGAATTGATCTTGCCCGCTATTATACTTGTTGCCGCAGCAGAGCGGTAACCGGCAGCACAATGTACTACTATTGGTTTGTCGGTTGGGATATCACCCAGGCGTTCTCTTAACTCGGGTAAGGGAATGCTGATTGAATGAGGGAAGATCTTGTTTTCGTTCACCTCGCCCCAATTTCTTACATCGACGATGGAATAATGATCGGGATGGAATTTGTAATCAGACCGATCGATCTCGGGAAGTACTTCCGGCATTTGATCGGGCGGCAGTAAAGCAGCTTTTATATTTTTTTCGTAGCCTATCTTAGCCGCTTTCCTTATCAGGGTATCAAGGCTGGTCTCGTCTGTGCCGATAAGGTAGAATGGTTCATCCGGTCCAATGATGGAACCCAGCCAGGTTTCAAATTTATCGCCGTCCTGGATATTCATAGCGCCATGTAAATGGCTTGTCCTGAAATTATCCACAGGACGGGTATCAACTATGACGATGCCTTTTTCCAACGCGCTATTTTTATCTATCCGGGGCACCGCCGACACACTTTTATCCAATGGTTCGGCGCCTTTTTTGTTGATCTCAACATCATGGCCAAAATACTTTGGCATAAAAGGCTGGTCGGATACCAGGATATCTACGAAAGTGCTTTCCTTCATAAACTTCAGCGCGTAATTCTCCCGCAGTTCGTGGCCAATGGTACTTTCAAGGTCGGGGCTGATATTTTTCCCGCAAAGCGAGCCGGGGCCGTGCGCCGGGTAAACTATCACATGATGAGGTAAAGTCATCAGCTTTTCGCGGGTGGAATGATACATCTGGCGGGCAAGCACTTCCTTGGCTGCTGTTATATTGCCGGCATTTTCACGCAGGTCTGGCCGCCCCACATCGCCGACAAATAAAGTATCGCCCGTAAATATGGCCTTATCGTTGCCATTTTCGTCTACTACCAAAATGCATATCGAATCAGGCGAATGGCCGGGGGTATTTAACGCCTTCAGCTTTATATCGGCCAAATGAATTATATCACCATCATCAAAAGTTTCATGGGGGTATTCCGCACCTAAAAGTTTGCTTGCATAAATCGTCGCTCCGGTAGTTTGATGAATTTCCAGGTGCGAACTTATAAAATCGGCATGCGGATGTGTTTCGATAACCCCTATGATTTCAGCGTCATTAAATGTAGCAAAATCATAATAAGGTTGCGGGTCGCGGGCCGGATCGATAACGATCATTTTTCCAAGCCTTATCACTGCATAGGATGCATGGGCCAGGCCCTTGTCGTAAAATTGATGAATGATCATAAATTGAAGCAAAGATAAGTTTTTCTGAAGGTTAGAATCACATGATAAGGTAAAACATTACAGCGTGTCCTGATTCGCTGGTCGTATGATTTTATTACTTAAAAGTCAGTTTTTGGACTTCGTAATTCATTTAAAATTCGTATATTAGATAATTCATAAAACCTTATATCCTAAATACTTTTCTGTGAGATACCTTGCCACTAAAATAGGGCTGATCATTCTATCCGTTGGATTTTGGATGCCAGGAATAGTACGTGCTCAAAATATCGAACAAGTAGAATCCAATACGCGCAATTCACTTGCTAATCATTTTAAGCGATATCCACAGGAGAAGGTATTTCTTCATACAGATGCCGGCCTTTATGCAAGCGGGCAAACAATTTGGTATAAGGCATACGCTGTGGCTTATGGAAAACCTTCGGAACTGAGCAATATCGCTTACATAGTGTTGGCCGATTCGGCTGGAAATGCGATCATCAAAAATAAACTGCCTATGAAAGGCGGGCTGGCTTTTGGAAACATCGGCCTGCCGGACAGTCTCAAATCGGGATGGTATCAATTGATAGGATTTATGGCATGGACAATGAATTTTGGAGAAGAAGGGGCATTTCATAAAAAGATATATGTTCAAAATCTGAGCGAAAGAGTTGCTGATCCTCACGCAACCGCGGAAAACAAATATCATATCGCCTTTTTTCCCGAAGGTGGCGATCCCGTTGAAGGCGGCCTTTGCAACATAGCGTTTAAAGCCTGGGATGCAAAAGGACGCCCTATAAATGTAGAAGGCGATGTTTTCACCGAAGGCAAGAAAGCAGTAGCAAGGATCGTTACCATTCACGACGGCATGGGATCGTTCGAAATAGAGGGTAGTTTCGGACATCCGAATGTTGCGACTGTTATATTCCCGGACAGATCAGTGCAAACTATTGCGCTGCCCGATTTCAAAAAACAAGGCTTGGTATTAAAGATAAATACACTACCAGCCGATAATTTGGAAGTGAGGATAACCTGTGGCGCAAATAGTAATAACTATCAAAACGTGGTACTGGCTGCTTTCCAGGATAACGGCACATTTAATACTTACCCCATGCGGCTTAGTGAAGGCATAAACCTTATCCATATTAAGAAGAAGGATTTTTTGACAGGTATACTGCGGCTAACTCTTTTCGATCAACAGGGCGTGCCTGAAGCAGAAAGGATCGCCTTTATCAATAACAATGACCAGCTAAAACTTTCTCTTAGCCCGGATTCGGTCTCGTTAAATCCACGAATGAGATCGACATTTACCTTAAACTCGTCGAAAGCTAATGGTAAAAACGTAAACGGCAACTTTTCCGTTTCGGTAACCGATGCGGACGCGGTAAGCGGGGATGAAGCTGCTGACAATATCAGCTCTTATATGCTGATGAGCTCCGAATTGACAGGCAAAGTTTATCATCCTGCTTATTATTTTAAAAATAACAGCGATACCCTTCAGCAACAACTCGACCTGGTGATGCTGACAAATGGCTGGCGGCGTTTCAGGTGGGATAAGGATTCCGTTGTTCTAAAAAACCCTGTCGAAAAATCACAGTTCATTGCCGGGCGGATCATCAGCTATAGTGAGCAATTAAATAATAAAAACCCGCTTAGGGTAAAGCTGATGGTTCAAAACCAGGACTCGACCAAATACTTTGCTTATGTAGAGCCGGATAGTGCGGGCCGATTCATTATACGCGACTACAACCGCGCCGGACGCGCAAGTATCCTGATGCAGGCCGTAAACAAAAAGGACAGGTCGGGGAAGCTTAAAGTGAGCCTTTATAGTACTTACGCAGATAGCCTGCAGGCGGCCCGTTATTCGCCGCTGCATTCGGCTTTTGATGCCACGCCTCCCATTACCAATTCCTTTATGGCTAACTCACAAAGGGAACGGCAAGAGCGATTGGTATTGCAGGGCAGGCTATTGAATACAGTTAATATCCACGAAAGAAGGCTGACACCTACGGAGGAATTGATTAAGGATCACGTAAAGCGCCTGGAAACAAATAATGCCGAATCATTTGATTTAATAAGTTATCCTATGCCCACCATTAATATTCTGGATTACTTAAATGGGCGGGTTCCCGGTTTGCAGATAACTCATGACCCTGTCATTGGAATAATTTTCAGGTATCATGGCCCAAGTGTATTGATTGGTAGCGAGGCTGTACGGCCTGCGTTTTACGTAGATGAAGCACCGGTAAGCCTGGACGACGCATTAGAGGTTCCAATGCAAGAAATAGCTTTGATCCGATTTGTGCCACCGCCAGTATGGTTTGCACCCTTAAATGGTGGGGCGATAGGAGCAATACTTATTTATACAAAAAACAGTAATGACGACAGGAGAAGCATACATACTTATGGGCAATTTAACAGTTATACTTTCAACGGCTACACCATAACACGCGAGTTTGCAGCACCTGATTATAGTAAGCCACCAATTAAAAATACAACCGATAACCGTACGACGCTTTACTGGAACCATGACCTTGATACACACCGCGGCGAGGCAAAATTTTCGTTTTACAATTCTGACAACGCCAAACATTACCGCGTAATTATACAAGGCATGGATGCAGAAGGAAGGTTTGGCTATTTGGAGCAGGTATATTAAAAAACTAAGCCCGGTTAATTTTTAACCGGGCTTAAACTTATGATGTGTGGCTTCGGACTACCAAACTCTTATCCTATCCTCCGGCTTCTTATAATTTTTATCGCCCGGTTGAATATTGAACGCAGCATACCAGGCATCCACATTGCTGATGGGTGCATTGCAGCGGTATTTTTCCGGTGAATGCGGGTCGGTCAGTATGCGTTGTGCGGCAGCCTCGGGCCGTTGCGAACCGCGCCAAACCTGTGCCCACGACAGGAAGAAACGCTGATCTGGCGTAAAGCCGTCGATCTTTTTGTTTGACTGTCCTTCTTTTGTTTTCTTAAATGCCTCGTACGCTATGTTGATGCCACCAAGATCGGCAAGGTTTTCCCCTAAGGTCAGTTTGCCGTTCACATGCAGCGTATCAACTACGGTAAATGCATCATATTGGTTAACCACCTGGTCGGCACGCAATTTAAATTTATCGGCATCATCTTTGGTCCACCAGTCGTGTAATGACCCATCTGCATCGTACTGGCGGCCCTGGTCGTCGAAACCGTGGGTCATTTCGTGGCCTATAACGGCCCCTATGCCACCATAGTTTACGGCGTCGTCTGCTTTAAAATCAAAGAAAGGGAACTGCAAAATGCCTGCCGGGAAAACGATCTCGTTGTTTACCGGGTTGTAGTAAGCATTTACTGTTGGCGGCGTCATCCCCCATCTTTTCTTATCAACAGGTTTGCCTAATTGCGAAATGTTATAGTTGTAACGCCATCTGGATATGCTCTTCAGGTTGCCATAATAGTCGTTTCGGTTTATTACCAGGCCATCATAGTTCTGCCATTTATCCGGGTAGCCTATCTTCACCGTAAAAGCGTTCAGTTTTTTAAGTGCATGTTCTTTGGTTTCGGCGCTCATCCAATCAAGCCTTTTAATGCGGTCACCTAAAACACTTTTAAGGTTGTTCACCAGGTTCACCATGTATTCCTTGGCGGCCGGAGTAAAGTATTTTTCAACATAAAGCTGCCCAAGCAGTTCGCCCAGGCTACCATCAACCAGGCCCGACATCCTCTCCTTGCGTGGCGTTTGTACTTTCTGGCCGCTAAGTGCGCTGCTGAATTCAAAATTCGCTTTTACAAATGGGGAACTTAGCTCTGAGGCCGACCCTTTCAGCATGTTCCACTGCAGGTAAACTTTCCAATCGGCAACAGGTGTTGATGCCAGCATGTCGTCGGCCACTTTGAAGAAACCAGGCTGGCCAACAATAACCGTATCAACGCCATTCATTTTCATCATCGGCAGCAATTGCGACCAGTTGAGGTGTGGCGTGGTTTTGTTAAGGTCGGCAACGGAGAATTTATTATAGGTTTTGTTAGGGTCGCGCATTTCAACACGGCTCAACTGTGCTTTTGCCAATGCAGTTTCAATACTTAATATGGTGGCAGCGTCTTTATCGGCCTCACCGGCATTAGTGCCTGTCAGTGTAAATAAGGTGACGATATATTTTTTATAAGCCTCCCTTATTTTTTTATTACGGTCGTTATCCTTCAGGTAATAATCCCGGTCGGGAAGGCTGGTGCCACCTTGCCGTAGCGACACAATATTGCGCATCGGGTGCTTTGAGTCGGCGCCTACGCCTGCACCAAAAAGCGGGCTGGCATCGCCGCTTACGCGCTCGTAGATCATTTCATCAATAACACCGTTCAGGTCGGATATTTTCGAAATACGGGCAAGATCTGGTTTTATCGGGTCATACCCTTTTTTTTCGATGGCAAGGCTATCCATGCCGCTGGCGTACAGATCGCCCACACGTTGTTTAAGGCTGCCTTTAGGCTGGCCGGACATTTTACTGACCTCGCTTAATAAGCCCTGTAGTTTGTCGACATTTTCCTGGTGAAGAATATTAAAACTACCCCAGCGCGTTTCTTTGGCGGGTATGGCGTTATCCTTTATCCAGGTGCCGTTTGCATAATCGAAAAAGTCGTCACCTGGTTTGATGGACAAGTCCATATTCGCGGGATCGATGAATTTGGCAGGCGGGCCGATAGGGCCTTTTTTACCACCGTCCGGAGTGAAGGCGGCGGCTGTAACCAATACTGCACCTGCAAGCAGTACATTTGATAATTTGACGTTCATACTAATTATTTGAGAAAGGGCTGAATTTAATAAAATACCTGTCACAGATACAAAGCCTGCAACTTAAGTGATGGAATACTGTTTTGTAAAGTGTTCTGAAAGTGGGTTTTGGAAGCCCTATGAATGTGTTAATCAATTTGTAACAATATTGTGATGGATAACAGCACATACTGTCTATGGATGACCGTTGCTAATTGGCTGCGACAATAAACTATGAGCCATCAACTATGAAGCAAAAAGGTTATTTTTGCGCGTTATGAATATTTCTACAAAGTATCAGCCCAAAGAAGCAGAAGACAAATGGTATAGTTACTGGATGGAGCACCGGTTTTTCAGATCGGTGCCGGATGAGCGCGAACCTTATACCATAGTCATCCCGCCGCCTAATGTTACCGGTGTGCTGCACATGGGCCACATGCTGAACAATACCATACAGGATGTACTGATACGTCGTGCCCGCATGAAGGGCAAAAATGCCTGCTGGGTGCCGGGAACCGACCATGCGAGTATTGCCACTGAAGCAAAGGTTGTCGCGATGCTGAAGGAACGGGGCATCAATAAAAAGGATATCGGCCGCGAGAAATTTATGGAATATGCCTGGGAATGGAAGGAGAAGTATGGTGGCATTATCCTGGAACAGTTAAAAAAGCTCGGCGCCTCGTGCGATTGGGACCGCACCCGTTTTACCATGGATGAGGACCTGTCCGAAGCGGTGACAGATACCTTTATTCACCTATACAAGAAAGGGTGGATATATCGCGGTATTCGCATGGTAAACTGGGATCCGCAGGGAAAAACTGCGGTTTCAGATGAAGAAGTTATTCGTAAAGAAGTAAATCAGAAGCTCTATTACATCAGGTACGCCGTAACTGATGGTGGTTTTTTGACGATAGCGACCACCCGGCCCGAAACCATTATGGCCGATACAGCTATTTGTATCAATCCCAATGATGAGCGGTATAAGCATCTTCATGGGCAAAAAGCGTTTATTCCGTTGATCAATAAGGAAATTCCGATCATATTGGATGATTATGTAGATATGGAGTTTGGTACGGGCTGCCTGAAAGTGACCCCTGCTCATGACCTGAATGACTACGAGCTTGGTATAAAACACAACCTGCCAGTTGTTGATATCCTTAACGATGACGGGACCCTGAATGATAAGGCGCAAATTTTGGTAGGAGAAGACCGTTTTGCCGCCAGAAAAAAGATCGTCCCGATGCTGGAAGAAGCGGGATCGCTGGAGAAGATAGAAGATTATAAGTCGCAGATCGGCTTCTCGGAACGGACGGACGCAGTTATTGAGCCCAAACTTTCTATGCAATGGTTCTGTAAAATGCCCGAATTGGCCAGGCCTGCGCTTGATTACGTGTTAAAAGGCGATATCAAACTGATCCCGGAAAAGTTTGTAAACACCTATCGTTACTGGATGGAAAACGTGAAGGACTGGTGCATCAGTCGCCAGTTGTGGTGGGGGCAGCGCATACCCGCCTGGTATTTACCGGACGGGCAATATGTGATAGCAGAAAATGGTGAAGAGGCGTTAGAACACGCTAAACTTACAACGGGCAACTTAGAAATCACGATTGAAGATTTACGACAGGAAGACGATGTTGTCGATACCTGGTTCTCCTCATGGCTATGGCCCATATCGGTATTTGACGGATTTAAAGATCCGAACAACGACGATATCAACTACTATTACCCAACCAATGATCTGGTGACGGCGCCTGAAATATTATTCTTTTGGGTGGCCAGGATGATCATGGCAGGGCACGAATTCAGGGGCGAACTTCCGTTCAGGAACGTTTACCTGACTGGGATCGTTCGCGATAAGATCGGCCGGAAAATGTCAAAGTCGTTGGGCAATTCGCCTGATCCGCTTGATCTGATGGAGAAATATGGCGCCGATGGCGTACGTGTAGGAATGCTTTTCTCGTCGCCTGCCGGTAACGACCTGATGTTTGATGAAAAGCATTGCGAACAAGGCCGCAACTTTGCAAATAAGGTATGGAATGCTTTCAGGCTGCTTAAAGGGTGGCAGGTTGACGATTCGCTCGAAAATAAAAATGAGATAGCCATATCCTGGTTCAAAAGCCGGTTTAATGAGGCACTGGGCGAGATAGAAAGCAATTTTGCTCAGTACAGGATATCGGAGGCCCTGATGTCGACTTATAAGTTGGTATGGGATGATTTTTGCGCCTGGTACCTGGAGATGATCAAACCGGCCTACGAACAACCCATTGACAAAGAAACATACGATGCCACGGTTTCATTCTTTGAAGGTGTGCTGAAAATACTGCACCCCTTTATGCCGTTTATTACAGAGGAGTTATGGCATGACGAAGATATATTTGGGCAACGAAGCGTACAGGATTGCTGCATTGTAGCTAAAATGCCGGAAATCGGGCAAATTGATACCCAATTACTACGGGAAGCCGAGGTTGTTAAGGAACTGATAACGAAGATACGCGAGGTTAGGCAGACTAAAAAAATATCGCCAAAAGAAAGTCTTCAACTTTCGATAAAAGCAAATTCAGGCATTAGTTTCGGGAGGTTCGAAAACATTATTTCAAAGACGGCCAATATATCCAATATTAGCCCGGCTAATAACAAAATAGAGAGTGCAATTGCATTCAGGGTTTCTACTGACGAGTTTTTTATCCCAATAGAAGAAGATCTGGATACTGCCGCTGAAATAGAAAAGTTGCAAAAAGAGAAGGAATACCTGCTTGGCTTTTTAAAATCCGTAGATGCAAAATTGGGCAATGATCGTTTTATGCAAAACGCAAAGCCGGAAATTATTGAGAATGAGCTTAAGAAAAAAGCCGACGCGGTGGCCAAATTGAAAATAATTGAAGACAATTTACGGGGCTTGGCAGGCTAATTGTTAATAAAAGGGCGACTCCTTGAAAAATCGGCACCTGCCGAAAGGATTGGGTATTGTATTTTTAATTAATATTTAATAGATCAGGGCTACCCCACGATGAACAGAGACGTAGGTTTTTTTAACTTCTCGGTAAATAAGATATTGACCAGGGAGCAGACCATCCTTGACCAGGCACGTATACGCCTGTTGTATTATGGTTTGTGGCTCGCCATCATTGCGGTTTCGGCTTTAGTAGTTAATATCTATCTCGATCATCAATACCTGCTTGCCTTTACCACACTGATATTGCTGGTCAGTTTTATCATCTTATTTAAATACCTAACCTTTCGCCCTCGCTGGGGTATTATATCGCATATTTTGCTGGTAATGGCTACGGTGGTGAACCTTACCAATGTTTTTATTACCCTGCAAACGGTAGATATCATTACTGCACAGATCGTACTGCTGATCATTATATTCAGCTTTTATATGCTTGGCCAGGTAAGCGGGATGTTTTATTCGCTGATGAACCTGATACCGGTATTGCTGTTTTTGATACTGGAATACGATAACAACTATGTGATAGGCATTAAGCCTATGACAATAGATGAATCTACAATCATCATTGCGGTGTGTGCCAACTTTATCCTCATTATCTTCATGCATAGCCATTTTTACACTGCCTTTATTAAAAGTATGAAGCAACTGAGGGCAACTGCGGAAGAACGCGGCAACCTGAATGTTGAGCTGGAAAAGGTAATAGAAAAGGCGGAAAAATCAGCGCAGGCGAAATCGGAGTTCCTGTCCATCATGTCGCATGAGATACGCACCCCGCTGAACGCGGTGATAGGTATGGGTAACCTGCTGATGATGGGCAACCCGCGGCCCGATCAGAAAGATAACCTGGATATTTTGAAATTTTCGGCCAATAACCTGCTTGCACTTGTAAACGACGTGCTTGACTTTAACAAGATAGAGGCGGGCAAGGTGGTGTTTGAGAACATTAAATTCAAAATACCCGACCTGATGCAGAACGTTTGCGGCGGGCTGCGGCTGAAGGCTGAAGAGAAGGAACTTGAATTCAGGGTTTCTATTGATAACAGCCTGAAAAATAAGATCGTCATCGGTGACCCGACACGACTAACCCAGATCATATTTAACCTGATAAGTAATGCAATTAAGTTTACACCGTCCGGCAATGTTTGGGTAAATGTTAAGTGCGTTGAGGACAGGCATAATATCGTAAATGTTAATTTCTCGGTCAAAGACACGGGTATCGGCATCGAGAAAGAAAGTCTTGCAACGATATTTGAACCTTTTACCCAGGAGTCTATTAGTACTACCAGGCAATACGGCGGCACTGGTTTAGGCCTGGCCATTGTGAAGCGTTTGCTCGAGCTACAGGGTTTGCATATGGAGGTGCAAAGTACACTTGGCGAGGGTTCGGAATTTTCATTTGATATGGAATTCCCTGTTTCTACAGAAGTCGCTCCGGTGCCGGAAGAAAATGATCAGCCCGAATCCGTAACAGCCGCTATAGATTCAATAAGCCAGTTGCGCGTGCTGATTGCCGAGGACAATATGGTAAATGTGATGCTGATGAAAAAGCTTTTTTCCAAATGGGGCATCACACCCACTATAGCCGAAAACGGAGAACGCGCCATTGAGATGGTGCAGTACGGCAATTTCGACATCATCCTGATGGATCTGCAAATGCCCGTTCTAAACGGGTTTGATGCGGCTACGGAAATACGAAAGATGCGTGATCCCCGTAAGGCTAATATCCCTATTATAGCCCTTACCGCCTCGGCGCTGTTCGACATAAAAGAGCGCGTATTTAACTCCGGTATGAACGACTATGTGTCCAAGCCATTCAAGCCCGACGAGCTAAAGGAAAAGATACAGAACCTGGTGGCAACTATAAGTTAAGATAAACCTCTTTATACTGGGGTAACTCCTCGATAAAACTATAGCTCTGTTTATCAAAATCAATTCGGCAATAATAATGTTTAAGCCCGTTGCTGACAGCCAGTAACGACACCTTATGTACCATATTATAGCGGGCCACCTGGTCAAATACTTTTTGGTCGATACTGACCGAGGGAGCTTTGCATTCTATCAGGAGTATCCGCTCTCCTTTAGAATTGAAAACCACTATATCGGTTCGCCGCGCTTTGCCGTGCAGTTTCAAAGCTCCTTCAAGTTTGATCAGTGATTTCGGGTACCCTTTTTGGTTGATGAGGTATTGAACAAAATGCTGTCGTACCCACTCTTCAGGGGTTATGATGATATGCTTTTTGCGTATCTCGTCAAAAATGGTCAACACGCCATTTTGCTCAACGATCTTGAAAGAGTAGGGTGGTAGATGAAGTGGCTGAAGCATTGTTCCAAAAGTAAAAATTCAAAATTCAAAATAGCAGGCTTTTCGTTTTTGAATTTTTACTTTTGACTTCCTCTATGACGGCGACCGAAATAATAAAAGACTTTAAAAACCGAAAGCTTAAGCCCCTGTATCTTCTGCATGGCGACGAGCCTTATTTTATCGACCTTGTGAGCAACTATGCTGAAGACAAACTGTTGTCGGATGCCGAGAAGGGGTTTAACCAGACAG